>Ga0075125_10001324_pt1 | contig 11879 bp, 15 predicted proteins | sample AntAceMetag02UKN_FD_69810 | JGI IMG/M metagenome (GOLD analysis project Ga0075125, IMG submission 69810) | Saline lake microbial communities from Ace Lake, Antarctica - Antarctic Ace Lake Metagenome 02UKN | ecosystem: Environmental > Aquatic > Non-marine Saline and Alkaline > Saline | place... | reverse complement strand
CGGCTTTGCACGATACCCCCTTGCGTTTGCCATCCACTGAATTGTGTGGCCAAAAAGCCCGGCTCTTCGGCAGCATCAAACAGGGGGGTCAGATCACCTTTGATGAGTGTATCGGCATCAAGGTAGAGTACCAGATCGTCGTCGTTGAAAGACTGCACGACCAATTGTTTGCACTCAAATTGAGCGTTCCTTTTTATGTATTCTGGTTCCCACCGAACGGGAATGATGCCCAGTGATCTATCTTTTGCTATTTGCGTAACAAGCTTCCACGATCCCTCACCATAGGTGTCTGGCATGTCTGGCCAAGCATGGACGCAGACCGGTCCATTCCAATACTTCCGCAGTGAACGCAGGCTCACGATCAGGTACGGCAGGTGGGCGGGGTGGCTCATCACGTAGGTAATTACTCTCACTTTACAACTCCCCCATCAAAAGTGAATCTAAACTGTTTGATCTCTTCAGAATATCGCTCAGCCACTTTCACCGCCATTCGGGATGTGTAATAACTCCGATAATCCTTTTTTCTATGCATAGCTCCAATTACATCCAATCGCATCTGCGGCATACCCACGATGTCACATAATTGAAACCAATCAGATTCTAACGTCTCGTATCTTCCAATAAAATCCACTCCGAATTGTAACCATTTCATCTGTGAATGGGCATGTCCAAAAAAAGGTCTAGTCATCGATGCAGTACCAAATCTACCCAGGCATTTTCCTGAAACAATCGTTTCTAAGAATAAATCGAAACTGCCTAAATATATATTAGTGCTCGCAGATGCGTTCCTTTTTCTTCGGAAGGAATAATAGTATTCATATACTGAAACTAGCCGCTCCCAAGTATTACGCACAAACGCAAACTTGAAGCATGAATTATACCAATTCTGCAAGCTCTCTTTCTGCAAACCCTCTTGGTGTTGTAATACATGACTAACTGGATAATGTCCTAAAATCATACAATCGACAAAGCAATCTACCTTATAATCATTATGTTTATAATGGCAAACATTTAGATTCTGTTCGAGGCTTTTAATTATGGATCTTCCAGCTACTCTCGGTACATGCATAAACACTATTTTTCTATTCATAAATTCAACTCCTTTTCTCATTTTTTCTACTCAGAGTTTCTGTAAGCCTCAATCTGGCAGGGACAGGAACAGATTTCAGGGCGGAACAGATGCCGTCGAACATATATCGCATCGTACTGCCCACTGTGGCTCCGGGTCGTGTGCGTGGTCTGCCGCAGGAAACCATGATCCATCAACCAGCAATGAATCTCGACTGTGCTAGGCCAATACTTGGAGGGAGGATTGGCAGTCATCTCGATGTTGATGACTTCCACCCCCTCCACAAACCCCTCCCCGCCTTCCAAGGCCTCCCACTCGGAACCCTCACAATCGAGCCACAGCAGGACGTGTTTTCCACGCCGGACAAAGAACTCATCCAACGTAGTTACATCCACGTCGATCGTCTTGTAATCCCGCCCACCCTTTTCCGTTTCATCGAACTGATAGAGCGACGATCCATCCCCATGGCGTTCCTTATCGAACAGTTTGCCTTTTCCGACCTGCCCCCCGATAGCAGTCTGAAATACCTTACCTGGATAATCCTTCAGACAGGCGACGATTCTCGGATGGGGCTCACAACCGAACAGATCAACATGGGGCCACGCCTCCACCATCACGAAGACTTCTTTGTGCCTGTGCCCAATTCCCACCTGATAGATCACATCGGGAACCCAGTCCAACAACTTGGCTACATTGACTACTGCCACTCCACTGCGTCTTTGCAATTTAGAAGCCATCAATCGCCCCCTTCCTCGGCCAGACGGGACAACGCTTTCCTTCGCTTGCAAAAACACTCCAGCTCTCCCATTGACAATGCAAGTGTTTCTTCATCGACATGCCACATGGCTTTCAGAAGAGCTTCATACACGTCTGCCCACTCTGACCGATCCTCTTCTCCCTCGGTGAACTTTCCCAGTATACGGACAACCGGCCCAAACAGATCGGCGAGTGCCGTGTACGCACTTTCCTTTTTAGCCAATCCCAGTTGACTCCTCACCCGCTTATACGCCGCTACGATTTTTTCAGAATCACCATCAACAGACAGCACCCGCTCCCCATTTAAATTGATAAATGTCAGAACAGATTCTTCGCCATTGATAAAAGTAGTCACACTGGATACGTCCGACAAGTTGACCAGCCTTCCCGATTCCACTTCAATCCAATTGGACTTACTCATTGCATCGCCTCCTCTGCATAATTACGTACGTTTTTCAGCGTACTCCAATGACTCCAACCCTGCTTTTTCATGTTTGCTCGGACGATCCCAAACCCCAGACGCTTCGCACAGTAGTACATACACCCATCTTGCGACGGCACAGGAAGAGCACCTGGATTGCAAGTGGCCCCCACCCAGCACGCCACCTTCGCTGTGAATCGAGTGTGGAAGAATCCACACCAACTGATGACCCGATGATGTCTCAATGTGCCATAGCCCTTTTTAGGAATCAAGTCCAGCGGGGGCTTCTGCCTGAGCATCTGCAAATTCTCGTTTGCCTCCACCCAAGCGTCGAGCTTCATCATCTGATCGGCGGGCTTCGTATAGGGCCACGGCTGGGCAACGATTGCCGGGCAGTTGTCAAACCACGTCGGGTCAATCCAATTGTCATTGCCAGTAGCCACCACGTCAGTGTCGAGCTTGAGCCAGTACCGGGTCATCACAGACAAGGGGGGAACATAAACGAATCCCGCCAATGCCTTGTGCCGCTGGGGATTGTTCCATTTCGTCGGCTCCCCGGTCCGTCTGTAATCGCACCGCTCGCCAAATGACTTCAAGGGCCAGGCGACAACAGATAGATTCGGATGGTCGATCACCTCCCGAACAGCCTGCTCTGTAATGCTGTACTTGTCCCGAAAAACAACCATCGGAACCTTTAACAGCGACGGCTTGTGCTTTTTCCAGGTGGGCCAGGTGAGCTTCAATTGCTCTAGGTGAGCAGCGTCGGTTCCAACTACCAAAGTGTAGTCTGTGAATTTGCTCATTGCTGTATTTTCTCTCCCGTGTCGCGTCTCTCAATGTCATCAGGGTCTAGCCCAACCCAATAAAACTCTATGGCGATTGTATCTTCCAAAGACTCGAATCGGTGCAGAATTCTCGGGGGCACATCCGTGATCTGATTGGGGCCCAAGACAGTCTCATCGACCGTCCCGTTAAATTGTTGGGTGACAATCTTGAGCCGTCCCGCTATCACAAAGAACCGATTCCATTTATGCTTGTGAAAATGGTTGGAGCAACGAAACCCTCTCTCGACCCGAATGAGATGTGACTCCGTGCTGTTCCACGCAAAGACGGGCTGGGTGATCCCCCAGACCTTGCCTTCTTTTGCTCCGATCGGCGGTTGGTTCATTCTCGTCTCCCATTCTACCCCCGTAAGGGCCCCTGTAGTCCCTTCCTGCTCCCATCCCCTAGATTATACCTAATCTCCATTCGAGGCCGCCTATGCCCCATACTCGCCAAGATTTTGGGGTGTACCATACCTCGACTCCCATTTCCGTACCAACTGCTCTTTTTCAGACTGAGACACTGACCGCACAGCATGTATGAACGGGTCCTCTGTCACAAGCAGAAATCCACCCCCGCACGATGGGATGAATGTCAGGACAACCGGCTCCAATTCATCAACGTACTGATCGACTTCGATCGTTCGTTTTTTCATTGCGTTGGTCATTTCTTTTCCACCTTCTTTCTTCTTTCCCTCTCCTTCTTCGGCGGCTTCCAATACCAGCCATTCAGGTCAAAGGGAGTCTCCATCCCGGCCGTTGCCATTCCAATCGCCTGACTGAACGGGACGTGGGGGAACGCTCGCAAACCACTCTGCCTGTTGCAATTATACACGTTCAATCCGAACCGCTCGAATGCCCCACTTTGCACCGTCCTGCAAAGCAGCTCGTTGATGACGGCGAACTGGTGATTGTTCGACTCACAGGCCTTGGCATCGCGGTCTTCACCGAACGAGTAGTTGTCCGTCAGCCCCTTCGCGGAGTCCATGCGAAAATCCACTCCGACCAGAAAAATCGTCCGGGCTCCCAAATGATACAGTATCCTCAAACCCAAGAGCATGGAGCAGATCGTCTTCTGTTCCCCCGTGCGAGCGACACCAACATTCAGATTGCCCATCGTCGCTCCATGCTCGGTGAAGAACGAATCATCGGACCGCATCCAACTCCGTCGCAGGAAGCCCCAAGCATTCGGGCAGTCGCACGTCGAAAACTTCTGCCCATCCGGAAACGTCAACTGCTCGAACTGCTTGTCCCTGATCTTTCGTCGCAGCCCGCCCCGCTTCTTTTTGAACTTCGGTATCGGGACGAACTTCATTATACCGGGGTCCAGCCAGATACCAGAGTGAAACTTGGATGGTGGATCGGAGTGAACGAATGCCTGTGGTCGGAAGGCGTCCCACCCCGCCACGTTGTTGACCGCCAGCGACCAGCAGCCACGGCGGTTCAGGTCACTCATTGGCAGTTGTCGAGCGGACGGGCCACCGCAAACCAAAAAGGCAATTCCCGGATGCCGCATCGATGCCTCGAAGCAAGTAACTGCCTTTGCATGTTTGTCAACGATGTGCAACGGGTCCCGAAACTTCCTTATCAAGTCGGGATCGGAGACGAGCAACTTTTCTTTGCACGTATCGCAAGATGGAATGCCTGCTGCTGGAAACTCGGTGTCTTTCGGAGTAGTCAACCGGCACTTGCCATATCGATAACAGATGGGCTGCCTGCCAAACTCTATGGAATCCTGATCCAAATACACACAATCAGTCATTGCAGTTTGTCTCCCAACACACTTTTCAATTGTTACTTGAAACGTTCAATGAGTACCGCCACTTTGGAAAGCTGTCTGTTATCGGTGTTGTCTTCACCGTCTGGTCCGAGATGTTCTAAAAACTTGCCATCTGCTTCACCATCTAAATCATCGACTCCGCTTGTCCAAATATGACTTAGCGGATTACCTGCCAACGCCAAATCAGACCCATCGGTGCCAGCGTCAACCGTGTCACTGTTATCGACATGAATTGCATGACGGTGATTGTCGTGATCGGGGTGGTTGTTCTCCGTATCACCATGCCACCGGAATCCCACGTCATCCCCTGGTGTGGTCTCTGATCCGTCGGCGGCAGCATCGTCGGGATCGTAGGCCATCAAGACGCGACCCTTCACATCCCACGTTTCATCGTCTCCGTTGCAAAGCACCCACCCTGTCTCGATTCGATCTGTTCCCTTCTGCCATTTCAAGTCACCGATCTTGCTCTTCAGGTATTCCGACTCACAAACCCTATTCCCCTCTTTGGTGAAGCTCCATCGGATAATATCGTTTTTGTACACTGACGGGTCATTGTCATGGGCAACATCGCGGAGCCGTGGCAAGCCCACCCAGAACTTATCACCCCGCTCGATCGTTCCATCGTCATTGCAGAGCTTCACCTCCACGCGGGGCTTGCCATTGTTCTCCTGCCAATCATATTGAGCCTTGGCCGACAAGTCCCTATCCTGATTCTTCATCACCCAAATCCGATATATATCATCGTGCTCGTCGTAGACTGCATACCCCTTCGCCGGGTAGCTGGCACTTTCCCCTTCCCCTTCAAACTGATACACCCCGTTGGACAGCAGCGAATTGTGAACTTCGAGTGGGACGATGTCACAATAACGAATGGGGTAATCGATGCGTTCAGGATTGATCCCATCCCAATAACGCACGACAGAGGCCTTGGCCTTTTCACTGGTGCGAGTGAGATCGGCAGTCAACTGGAATTCGATGAAACGAGCTTTCCAAAACAGATCAACGATTTCGTAGACCGTCTTGCCATACTTACCCGTTCGCGGCAGTGCCACTCCCCGAGTTCCCTTCGGAGCCTCGAAGCCCTGCGGCCGAAAATCCTGTACTTCGATCAAGGTCGTTTCAGGGTCTATGAATTTATTGGCTTTGGCGTACCAAGATAAAATATACGCTTTAGCAGGGGAGCCTTCATTCAAATCCTGCCGTAGCTTGAAGTAGACAGGGGCCACGTCATTGACTAGCGGAATAAACATGCCCCGCTGCTGATGCCAGTACGCTGAAATCCTGTCCCCCTTGGCCAAGACGGTCTCCGTTGCAGTCGCGTCCAACTCCCACTCTTTGTCCACGGTGTCCCACTGTACATCATCGAGGCTGGCTGATCTGGTATTCTTTTCACCCCATAGTGGACGACACAAGTAAAGCCCACTGTCCCTTTTGTCTGAAGTGTTAATTTGCTCGTTGGTGATTTCAACGAGGGTCTGAATGAACGGGGCCGGCTGTGAAGTGCCGTTAACGGACCCACCTAACTGCTGATTCTGAAAAGAACCCCTAGCACCGGCCTCGACCCGACGAGCAACGGCACTCAATCGATCCATGTATCCCACCGACAGCTTGTCACCCACCTTTTTCTTGGAGAACCGATCAAAAGACATTCGAGAACTTCCTAATCAGTTGCTTTGACCTGCGGCGGGAACAAATTGTTAAGATCAGATGATTCGTAAACAGGTTTTCCATTTATTTGCAACGGCTCCCATTGCCCAGTTTCATCCTTGATGAAATGATTGTGCCCAATCACCTTTCCGTCTTGCTTGACGTGCTTCTCCAGGAACTTCATACCAACCGTTACCGGGGTATTTTCCCAACCCTCCCGCCATGTGTAATCCTCCTGATATGAATAACCAATAAACATGACGGTCTCTGCAACGGCATTTTGCAAGAGTGGCATCTTCTTTTTGTTGACGAGCCCCATCCGGTTTCGCATCGCCTCGATGATCGTTGGCATAAACGCTCGATTGATGCGAGGCCACGTAACATCCCATTGCGTCTCTGGAACAATCTTCGTCACGTTGGTCAAGGGACTCTTCACCTGATCCTCCGCCTTCCACGAGGCATGTGAGTCGCTCCATGCTGCGTTAAGCCCACGAACAGGAACAGTCAAAAATTCCGCAGTTGAGTCGGCAGAGATTTGCAGGAAGGTAGTCGGATCGTTTTCGTCCTCGTTCTGCGGACCTGTAATGTAGGAAACCGAAACCACGATGAAATCATCGTACGTTCCACTAGGAGCACCCGGGTCCAAGTTGTACGGATCGGCAGGTAGTGCATCTCGAAGGGGTGCGAAGGCGACGGAGGTAGTGTGAAACGCGGTTGATCCAGGATACCTGCGATTGGGAGAAACGATGAACGTCTCTTCATCCAAATTGATGCCACGCGGAAAAGACAACCCCAAAAATCCAGCCAAGTCCTTTGCTTGTATGATGTACTTCTCATTGATCTGTCCCGACTCTTCATTGAGGCTTCCCGTTGGAAACCCGTTCATTAACTTGTACGGAATACCACCGGCAGAAAGTGCCCAAAACTTCGGATTGAGATTGATGCTCATGTGATCACCTATTTGTTTCCAGCCACCAAACCACCGGCGTTTTGATCCGTCAGCGACTTGAGCATATCCTCTTGAATCTTTTTCGATGCCTCGGCAACTGCCAATTGATCCTCTTGCACCTTGTCTTTTTTGTCCCCTACCAAACCCTTGAGCAGATTTTCTTGAATTGAACGGCCCCGCTCCCGCAGCCCCTTGAAACCGATCTCTTCCAACGCAGATGCTGCTTCTGGAGGAGCCCCCGGTTCTGGTTCTGGTTCTGGTTTCTCTCCCTCTTTTTTCTTCTTCTTTATCTTTTCCAGTTTATCAGCACGACCAGCTTCCAATTTCACCTTGCTTTCAACCACACTCTTTATGGCGTCATCAATTGATGCCGTTTTCATCAACTTCTTCGTGCGATCGCTGGCTACTCCAATATCAATTACGTTCGGAAGATCACTGAGCGTTTTTTCTAAGTTTTTCAAGAGGATTGCCCCAACATCCCCTCCCGTCAAAGCAGCTTCCAGCATCTCAGGAATGCTCATAAAAGCTCTGCCCATGCCCTTGATCATGGCCCATGCAGCATCAATCATAAACCCAACATAATTAACGAATATATCAAAGGCGTAAGACAGTGCTGCTTTAAGAATATCTGGAAGTGCTGCCCCAACCTTCTTCCAGTTTTGGGCAATCGCCAAAATCCACTCAGACGCCTCCAATGCAAATTCAGAAACTGCTTTGATGGCAGTAGCCGCCATCTCTGAAAAAGTATCACCAATGGCAGCTATGTCGATGTTTGTTATTCCAAGCAAATTCAACAAGCCCAGCCAGCCTTGAATGACGGCACCCATCATAATGTCGAATGTTTGCTTTATGTTCTCCCAAGCCAGACTGATAAGATCGGCAGATTCCTTCAACGCCTTGACCACCGGAACTGTTTTTCTCAGCCAGTTAATCAACGCAATAATGCTGGCCACAACCACGCCGATAGCAACGATCAAAATTCCAAACCCCGTTGAGACGGTGGCCAGTTGAATTGCTCTTGCTGCAACCCGAGCAGCAGGTCCCAACGCTTTAATGGCAAACCGCAATCCTATAACGGCCATGGTAGCCTTGATCGTGTTGCCAATGAAACCCCCCATCTTCTTATCGACATCCCTTATCACTTCAACTGATTTGGATATGACCAAAGACAACCCCCTGAAAATATCGATCAAAGGTTCCACAGCATTCAGCACTGGAGTCAACGCTGCGATGGCCAACTCGGACATCGCTGAAATCAGTTCCTTGAGCGTTCCGATGAACGTGTCCATCCTTGCAGCAGCAACGCGGGCAGCCCGGCCTAGATCACTTTCAAGACCCTTGGCCAGATTCTCCACAAACTTTCCTCGCTGCATCAACGACAGGAGGCCGACGATCCTACGACCGCGGGCACCAAATAGAGCAAATGCCTTCTCGGAACGGGACACAGCATCCGTAGGCATAGCATCCGCCAAGGCCCTGAACAATCCGATGGCATCTAACGCTCCCCCTGGTCCTGTAGCAAAGTCACGAATGTTTATGCCCAATTCCTGCAGAGCCTCAGCGGCGTCCTTCGGTTGCGAAATCAACCGCTGCAAAGCAATAGCCATTGCCGTCCCAGCCTCACCACCACGAACACCAGCTTTTGCCAAAGCGGTCAACAAAGCAGTAGTGTCTCGAAATGAAATCCCCAAATCAGCAGCAGATGATCCCAATGCTGTAAGGGCCACCGCCAATTCTTGAGCAGTTGTCTGTGCCCTCGATTGTGCCGAAGAAAGGAAGTCTGCGATCCTACCCGTATCACTCGCAGCCAGCTTAAACTTGACCATGTTGTCTACAACTACCTTGGCGGCATCACCCAACTCAAAACCAGCCGACGCAGCCAGATTCAACACAGTGGGCAACGCCCCAATCGCATCTTTAGCATTCAGACCACCTAATACTAACTGATTCATAGCCTCAGCAGCCTGCACCGAAGTATATCGAGTGGTGGCCCCCAATTGTCGAACTGCTTTTTCAATCGTAAGATAAGAAGCTTCACCCTCTTTGCCCAACAATCTAGCGTTGGCACGAACACGTACCATTGCTTCCTCGAACGTCGCTGCGGCAGTCGCCGCTTTGATGAACACCATTCCTATGGCAGCAACCCCCGTAGCGATTCCCAACGAACCCATTGCACCCGACATGGCACCTGCCAAACCACGTACTGCCCGCATGGCTGGGGCCTTCGCCCTATTCAGATCACTGCGGACCTTGCTGGCATCAGCCCTCACACGTATGTATGCTTTGGCCAATTCTATACCAATTTTCTCATCCTCCCTTCCTCCGCCGTCTCCGCTGTTTTTGTTTGGCTCTTTGTTCTTTCTTCGCTTCCACTTCCATCAATTGCCTAGCCACCGACTTGCCCCCGATCCTTCCCTGAATCTTTTCTCCGTCCTTCGCACGTCCTTGTATCGTACCATCTTCGGAGGTATTTCCTATAAGATTCAAGGGGGCCGTCTTGACCCCCTTTTTGTCACTCTTGGCTTTCAGGACCTTTCGATCAGTCAACCGCATGAACATCTGATCAAGGGTCAAGTCTCCTGGATCACCTTGAAAACCGCGGCCCCCGTTCCATGGATCATCACAAAGCACTCGAATATGATACGGCTCCAATCCGTGAAGCAATCCATCTTTCAAGAGGTCGTCTTTGTCAGGGCCGCTGGCCTCTTTCCTCATTGCAGCGGCCCCTAACCATTTTTTACTTGAGGAGCCGAAACACGTTCGATCTCCTGAGCAACCTCCGCCATGAGATTGGGCTTGTCCGAGAACGCCTCCAAGACCTGTTCTCTCGTAACGTCAGAATGTCGGAGTGTCATCCACACGAACGAGACCATCCCCTCCATGCTCCCAGTGATCCACCATGCGACGTAAGGAATCTTCACGGACTTGATCGTGTTGCCCGTGAACTCTTCATATTGCTTCACCGTGATGGTTTTTTGATCCAAGGCCGTCACGACAAACCGTTTATAGGCATCGTCATCTTTGACCGCATCAGGTCCGAACTTCTCGGCCATGAACTTCCGCAAATTCTTGGAGATGACCACCGTGCTCACATCGTAAGCCTCTTTGTGTGGCAAATCACCAACGTCCCACCGAGCAGCTTCCTCGAACTTCTCTTGCATCATCGGTTTGCGAATTGCTTCTGGCAGCAAGTCGATATTATCAGCGAACGTTTTGAGATAGCTCCGCCGATATATCTCTACGCAGTCCCGCTCCACCTCGGTCAACTCCCGGATCGTGAGGGGACGAATCACGCATTGCTTCCCGTCGATCTCGACCGTGAGCGGAGAACCCGCCCCTACGGCTCTTGCCATTGCTTCACTCATTAGAATGTCTCCCGTTTCTGGCCCCGTAAGTGCCCCTCTAGTCGCTTCCAATTTCTACCCTCTAGGCATACCCATCTCAAATCCAAAGCCCCGTATGCCCCCTTCTCGACGATTACAAAGGCATCACAATCCCATCGCAGCATCTTACGGCATGAGTCGAGGCGTAGCTCCAACTTCACCGGGATAGTAATACACTCCATCGGCTCCCCAACTCGAAGTCCACGCGATTACTTCCTCAGTGTCCGGATCGACGGTCAGGTTGAAGTCCATGCAGAGTGCTCGCGGGAAATCATAGTACAGAGCAGCACCATCCAACCAAAGGACCGCAATCGCCACGTCCCCCCGTGCGAACAAGTTGAAAGCATTGTGAGCTATGTCGGTGTCGAACTTGCCTTCTGCCGTGAACGTACCATCGATCCTACCGGCTGCCCGGTTGGTATATCCCCCGCTGTCTGAGTCTCCCCATTCAGCGGTGCCGGCGAGCGTGGGATTCACCGACCATGATGTGATACGGGCGACAAGGGTGACGCCCACAACAAATTTTCCATTCCTGCCGGTGAGTGTGTTAATTGCAGTCATATCTCGTACTCCCTAAAAACGCTACATGGGAAATTGTGATTGCGAAGATGAACTCGACGTGCTGCTGCTACTTTCGGAACTGGTGCTGCTGGAACTCGTCAGGCTGCTCGAACTGCTGGAACTCGTGAGCGAGCTGGAACTGCTGGAGCTTGTCAGGCTGCTCGAAGACCTGGACGAAGATTCACCCGTCTTGTCGAGGGCGACCCAGACATCTCCGATGGCCCCGTTGCTCGGTACATATATGTAGGCATCGGGAAGCTGTCCAGCCCCATCAAATGTTTGATTCCAAAAAGCACTTGGAACTAGGCCGATAGCTGTAGATATAAACCATCTATTGGCGAAGAAAGTTCCAGAATCCCACCACAGATAGTAAGTCCCATTCGTGTAGTAGTTCCTGCCACCAAACGCTCCCGCCTGCGTGTAAGCTCCGAGCACCGTGGCAGGCGTGACACCCGACTTGGCCGGGCCGACCCAGAGCGGTTCCAAGTTGGA
>Ga0075125_10001322_pt1 | contig 11886 bp, 7 predicted proteins | sample AntAceMetag02UKN_FD_69810 | JGI IMG/M metagenome (GOLD analysis project Ga0075125, IMG submission 69810) | Saline lake microbial communities from Ace Lake, Antarctica - Antarctic Ace Lake Metagenome 02UKN | ecosystem: Environmental > Aquatic > Non-marine Saline and Alkaline > Saline | place... | reverse complement strand
TTCGCTTTTTTAGTTAACTCTTTGTCGTTTGTTTCTCTCTTAATTTTTTCAACGGCCTCAGATTTATTAATAATTGTTTCGATATTTTGATTCAAATTTCTAAAACCCTCTATATTCATTAAAGCATCCATTGCGATCTTACTATCCATCAATCTCTTAAGAGTATTATTATCAACATTTACAAGTAAAGCACTCTTCCAACGACGAGCCAATAATGTTGCTGTTGTTCCACTCATCGCCATATCTAAAATTCCAGCGGCATCAATCTCTTTCATAGCACTTCCGTCATAGGCAAGAACGGGAAGAAAGCTGATAAATTCAGCGACTTTTGTTTCTGGATTGGACTCATTCACGTTTAACCGACAACCATACTCAGCAATCTGTCGTAGCGCTCTATTGGGTGCAAAATCAAATACATAACATTCATTTTTAATAACTTCTTCATTATTCGGCGATTGATTATCTGGATTTTTAATAGTCCATGGTGATTGAACTCGAAAAGCGGCCTGGAAATAAGTTTCTGGCATCGAACAGCTACGAAGCATGAATATTCCCGTCCACGGCTTTACTGTCACGCCAGTCAAAAGCTTTCCACAGGTTAAGGTAATCGTTTTTGACTCTAATGGATCATCCATGACCTCTAAAACTGGTGGTAAAGCCCGTAAACCAACGCCCGCTTCATATCCCGCAGCAACGATAATCTTATAATCATTATAAAAAGTATTCTGTTTTTGTTTGAGTAAATTTTTCATCGCAAAACATGAAGCAACTGATGGCATAAACCAAAGAGTGTGATTTAGAACATTCAAAAGCTTCGTATGAGAATAGGGCATTGGCGGTTTCTTTGCTCCTAACTTTAAATCATCAATTGTTGTTTCCGAAAATGTACCACGAATCAAATCAAGCCATTTTTGTACTTCATTCTCATATTTAAATTTAGCTTTTTTATCTTTACCATCAGCACTAAAAAATTCGTTCAAATCAAATTCATTAAATTCTCCTTGATTCGCAATATCAATAATTGAATCAGGGAGTTGATAAGTCATCATTACCATTCGCGGAAGTGATGCATATGGATTTAAGCTATCCTCTTCGTCCCATAATTCTTTCGCTCGCTGTTCATCAGAATATGTCCAATTATAAATTTGCTCTTCAATAAATTCGCCCGAAGCGATTGCTCGAAATGGTGTTCCAGAAAGATACAAATATGCCTGCGTTTTAATTGGTAATATTTGTTCATCAAATTCTTCCAATCCTTCCCCTTCGGCAAATTTTTGCTCTCTCCTTTCTTCTGCTTCAAAGAGTTCTTTAGCATTCTCTCGCCAAGCGCCGTAATGATATTCATCAAAAATAACACAGTCCCATTTTGTCTTATGAACCCATTTATTCTTAGTTTTTACACCGCCAGTACTTTTATTTTTTCCAAGATAATTTTGGAATGACCCAAAACAAACAAAAGGTTTCTTCTCGTTAATGTCTTTATGCCAAAGCGTATTTTCTGACGCAGAAACAAACTGCCAACCTTCAAAATCAATATGCTCTTTTAAATCATCATCCCAAGCGTTTTCAACTGCTGGCTTAAAAGTCATCACCAAAATCTTAGTCCACCCCATCTTTTTGGCTAATTGATAGGCGGCGAAAGTTTTACCAAAACGCATTTTAGCATTCCAAAGAAAATGAGGAATTTTATTGGGATTTTCTTTTTTATAATTCAAGAAATAAGCAGAAGCCTTTTCTATTGCTGCTTTTTGTTCCGGACGCATCTTAAAATTTAATCCCCGCGTTTCAACACCAAATTTACGTTCCCTTATATCGTTTATGGCTGATCTTACATCTTTTACTGAACATTTAAACCATTCTCCGTCTTTTCTTTGAATCCTTTTCTTTTTCAAATGATGATGCACCTCGTGATCTGTAAAAACCGAACCATCACTTCTAATGGCATCTTCTATAACGACGATTTTATATTTTATTTGTGCTGTTTTAAGTTGTTCTTTGACCCGTTCTTCAGCACTGCGAATTGTATAACCAACTTTTAATAAACCCTTATGCGAATCTACGCCTATTAATTCATAGGCGTATATGGTTGGTTTTACCGCTGGTTTTTGTGGAAAAAAATCTTTGTTCATAATTATTTCATCTGACGAATCATTGATTCAATAAAATTAATTTCTTTCTTATTTAATTTATATTTTTTATACAATTTTTCATCTGTCCATGATTCAGAAAAGTTTTGCATTGGAACAAAAACAAATCTATCTTTTGTTATATTCATAGAGGTTAAGGCTTGTAATAATAAAAATCTAGTAAATTTTGTTTGTAAATATTGTTCAAGATTTTTTGCAATATTAGGATTTGAATATCCTCCAACACACAAATAGGATTCTGTGCACACCTCATTTGGTTTAATTAATTTAACCATTGCCAATACCTTCACTTGCCCATTTTGATCAGTTTCTCCGATGTGTCCAGATAAGGCTTTGCCGATAATGATCTTATATTTATCTATAAGATTTATTCCTTGTTTAATGTCAGATTTATTAATATATCCAATGCCTGCACTTGAATGTAATAATAAGCTATTTTTATCTTTTTTCTTAGTTCCCCTGTCATATGAATTCAAACCAAAAGGTTTTCTTGAGGAAATAATTGTAGCCAATGAATCTTCTTTTCTATTAATCACTTTATGAACAATTGGAAGAGCATCATTATATCTAATAAAAATATCGAATTCATCTAATTTGCGAATAGCTGTGGTTTTTTTATTTCCAACAATATTAGTAAAATTACAATCACCATGATATTGTTTGTCCCACAGAAAATAGCATACACCGCCACTAACATTATTTGAAGGAAAACAATCTTTAGGATTTGGATAGTCTACAATAGTTACAAATCGTTTATCATGTAACATCGTGTCTCTAAAATTATCAAGACCCTTACCTCCTGCAAACCAACGAGATGGAATAACCATGGTTAGATATCTTGGATTCAATTTTTTAGCCTGTTCTATAAATAAATTATAAATGGGTTTTGCGCTTGATCCTGCCCCACCATCATTTAATTGATAGGGAGGATTACCTATAATTACATCGAATTTCATATTTTTTATTTTATCAGGTAAATTGTTATGGATAAATTGATATGCGTGAGTCTCGAGCCCTTCCTCACGCTCATATTCTGACTGACTAACACCACAAAAAGAACATCTTCCATTCTCCCAGTCATGATTAGTCTTATCAAAAAATATATTGCCCTTTTTATTAGTAAACGAGCTAGAAACAGAATAATTTCCGTTTGCATTTTTTGAACAATACAAGCTCCGCCTTGAAAGAAGAGTGGTTAATTCTGTGATACTAATGCCGAAAAGTTGTTTGCTATAAATATGATCAATCCTTTTCTGAATATCTGGAATTTCATCTTTTAATCCTGTAATTAATCTTTTGGTAATTTCCCTCAAAAACACACCTGTCTTACATACTGGATCAAAAAAGGTAACATTTTTATCTTCCCAAATTTCTGTTGGAAGTAAATCTAAAATTTCATTTGCTAATTTAGGAGGAGTAAATACCTCATCGCTACTTAAATTAGCAAGACATGAAAGGACATCTGGATTATGACTATTTTGCATCTTCATAATTAAGTTTTAGATAGTGCATTAAGGGAAACTCATTTACTGGCTTAGGAGAAAATACAGCTTCACCAGTATCAGATATTTCATGTAATGCAAACAAAGGTAATTTACCGAGATTAAAATCTGCTAATGTACGGTATTCAAAATCTCTTCTTTTTATTTTACTACCACTTACTAAAGACCATTCCGAGAAAACAATATAATCATTATTATTCGGCTTTTTTAAGGTAAGCGCATCGCCTTGTAAGACATTTCTACCCAATACAAATCGGATACTTTTTCTAAAATCATTATTACATTCATTCTTGTAAATCTTTATATAAATATCATCGAAGGTGTTATAAAGTCGTTCAATGCAAGCCTCTACATTATCTTGTAATAATTCGACGCCATAAATACTACTAACCGCTAGAAGGGCCATTCTTTCAAATTCTACCTGGCTAGACTTATATCTTTTTCTAACCTGTTCAAGTTTTCTCTCTAATATTGGGGCTAAAAAATTTCCATCGCCACAAGCTGGTTCTAAGAAGCGCGACTCTATTCTCTCTGTCTCACTATTAACTAAATCGAGCATATCATTAACTATATGTTCTGGGGTAAATACTTCTCCATGATCTCTTACTCGTTGTTTTGATTTAATACTCATATTTTATCTTATTTAAGATTAACAGATAGAAAGCTCTTAATCAATCAAAAAAACCGCCAGAATGGCGATTCCTTGACCCAACTTGGTCGCTCGCACGAATTATGCTCTTGCTCCCACCCTTGGACTAGAACCTTTGAGGTCCAACCCCACCAAGGGCTTTGAGAATATTAAAAATATGATTATTTGATGCGTATTGGTCGAGGTTCTTACTGTAAGATGCGACAGCACATCACACTAATCTCTTATATATACCAAAATAAGAAGTTGCGAGGATTAAAAATAAAAAGAAACTAGACATTAAGTTGATTAAAGCTAAGAATTTAATTGAAGGAAGGCGACTATATAATAAAAAACTAAAATATTGAATCCCAATCCATATATATTAATTCTCCAATGTCTTCGAGGGGAAAATCAGGTTCTAATTGTATTCCCAAAACATCTTTATAAACCTTAGAAATAGTATACATCCATTCATCTGCCCTATATCCAACATAAACTAAATGGAAAGCATCTAAATCATTCTTGGCTGCCCGAAAGTATACATTTCTTCTGATCCCTTGGGAGAAAACGTTAAATGCGGTTTCTAAATCCTTATATTTTCTGTTACGACCAGACGTAGATTCATATACTGGCAAACCCTTACTCATTAATATATTCTGCCAATGATATGCCATAGGGTTATTATACCATCTAGGGAATGAACAGCTTCCGAACCCACTTTCAGAAATCATAATTCCTGTTAAAAAAAGAGGGTGTATCTGATGTTCTTGTGAAACCTTAACTATGAGTTCAACTATTTCTTTTGGGGCAATGATTTCTTGATCATCTATTTCTAATCGAAAATAAATACTATTGGAATAATGATCTCTTATATATTGAGTTAATCTATTTATAAATTTGTCGCTATATACGTTATCAATCTCAATCTCATCGTTATAAGATTTTTTATATTGATAAAAATCATATTTCATGTCTTTATCTATACCTATATCTAGAACTTCCTCCGTTGCTGGCCTCATACATCTAAATCCAATATCATAGTTATAATTACTAGGCGCTGTATAGCTTCTTTTGGCTACCCTAAGATACGTGGGGTCAACACTTCCCCAAGAACCTCCTCTTATAACTTTTGTTCTCCCATTCTCTGGCCCCCTTGGATTACTATCAACGCTTTCTATATAGTAATCTGATTTATACCAATCATTACAAAATTGCCATACATTACCGCTCATTCCATAGGCCCCATAATTATTAGCGGGCTGATCTTTAACTCCCGATAAGCGCCACCAATCTCCTTCCATTAATCCTTTTTCATTATCAAAATTTGATAGGGCTTCACTAAAATCATCTCCCCACGGAAACTTCTTGCTATCTAGCCCTCCTCGTGCTGTATACTCAAATTCTGCTTCAGTTGGCAATCTATATCCATTAGCTGAATAGTCAATATTTATTAACTGATAACCCCACGCGTCAAGATCGTTAGTTTTCTCATAAACAACATCTAATCCTTCTATCGAACTTCTCCAGTTACAATAATCGGCTGCGTGATACCAGTCCAACCCTGTAACCGGCTGATCTGGTTTATTATATGTATCATATTCCCAATATTTAGATTTTACACCTCCGACATCTATATATTTCTGAAAATCTTCATATGTCACTGGTGTTTCATCTATATAGAACGGATCTATAAATACTTCATGTATTGGTAATTCATCTTCAAATCCACTGTCTTGCCCCATTAAAAATAATCCCTTAGGAACTAATACCATTTTTTTAATACCTTCTATAATTTCTGGAAATTCATGCTCTTCTTGAACACCTATATTATCTATAACTTCTTCTGGATTAGAAAAACCAATAATCCAAACCAATATTATCAAGACTAATACCAAAAAAGAAATAATGTATAACTTGTTAGAAAGTCTCATTCTGATATCTCTTTTAATATGGTAATAAATTTATCTCTATCAAAATTCCATGGATCAGTTTTGCGAGTAGGTGCAATCGTTTGATGGGTAAAAATATCTTCTTCATTAATATCATAATCTGTCTGTAGTATATGAGCCAAATTAGCTAATGCTATATACTGTTCTTCATTCGGAGATTCTGTATCTTTATAAATAAGTTCTATTCCAATAGAAAATTCATTAATGCTTGTTCTCCCATCTGGGAGCTTTCCGCTACCGGCATGATAGGCCACATCATTGTCTAATACTAGTTGATATATTTCCCCTTCTCGATCAACAAGATAATGTGAAGATACACCATATATTCTAAATTCTTCTATAACACCATCTACGCTATGAGGTTCCGTTCCTAATGCGTCATAAGCAGAATGAATAATGATTACGTCTATATCGCGATATCCCGAGGATTCTCTATGCCCCCATGTTACAAGTTTTTCAATTATGGATATATCTGTATCTCCATCATCAACAATTTCTGTTTTATCTTCTTCAATCTGAATATCAATTTCTTCGTTCTTAATATCCTCATCCACTATGTCCTCATCCTGTGTAGGATAATCGTCTATACTATTGTTTATCGGCTCTTCTGTATTAATAAAAGACTCATCTTCAAAATAATCTAAAGGCTCATCCTCTTTACTATCAGTTAGTAGCCAATATCCCAGCAATCCTAATTCTCCTATTATAATTGCTAGTAATATTAAAAATATTATTATTAATTTATTCATAATTAAAATTCCAATAAAGGATCACCTAAGTATAAATAATTACCGTAATTATATAAGAAAAGACTCTCTATTATGGGTTTACCCTTAGTGATAGAGGTAAATCTAATACTATCGTCTGTTTCAAAATATCCATTTATTCCTTGATTCAAAATCGGAATGCTGTATGCACTAACTGCTAACGTATCTCCATAAAACAAATATGTGCCAGCGATGTAATTTTCTTCATTATAATTAGCCGTATTACAAGATTGCAATTCATATATCATGGATTTATAATTACCGCTTTTAACGTCTGTGAAATCTAAATTAAAATCATGATATGTAGAGGCGCCATGATGATGAAGATATGTAACTTCAAAACTATTATGAAATAATAAGTCAGTATATAGATTCTTCCATTCCTGTTTTTGCTCTGGATAAGAAGACCAATATCCATTCCAGGTATCGTCGTCTTCTGCAAAGGCAAATTCCTTAACCACAATATCACAATTATCAATTCTCTGACAAATTAATTCTGGTAGATTATTTTTAATAACCGTCTCTATTTCTTTAATTGACAAACTTCTTCCTTCTAAATAAAGGAAAAAAGAATACCTAAATGGAAACATCATACCACTCGATTCTATGATCTTACTATTTCCAAAATAATCTCCAGACATCCATTCACCATATTCATCAATTTCTTCTTCTGTCTCAGCTTGAACTCCTATTCCATCTCCAATCTTAATTTCATATACACTATTAAATCCCATTAAGTCATCATGAAAATTCGGGCATAGAAATGTAACGTCATCTTGTTCCCATAATTGACTTCCATTTACGATAGAATAAATATTACTTGAGCATCCATCAGCGCTAGAATACAAAACTTCTCTATTAAAATCTAGGATTCCTGATCTATAAGCATGATTCTTATCAAAATAATCCTCAATTAACTCTTTTCCTTTTGTCTTGTCTTTAGTCGGTGGAATTAATATCGCACCCCATATAGTTGATTCATGGCCACCACCAATTTCACATCCAGTAGTTACACCATTCTTCTCATAAAACCCATCATTTTCTACATCAAAATCAACATAGTATTCATCGTCAAATGAGATGAGCGGATATATGCTTGGATAAAAACCTGAAGTCCCAAGGCTCATCCATTGTTGTGCTTCACGCCAAACAGTGGGTCGTATATCTCCTATAATCCAGATACCCACTAAATTTTTATTAATATCATAATACAGATCTTTTATAGTATTTTTTAATTCCAGAGAATTACTTTTTATAGTGCCTCCTTTATCTGACATGCTCTGAATCTTATCATTGGTTTTATTAAATAATATTTCTTGAAAAGCATAATCTGGATTACTATTTTTATATCTATCAATTTTAGATTTAATATTTAAATCATTATAAAAATATTCATCTATCACAAGCAAAACTGTCTCTCTATCAATCTTACTACAAACACCATTTATCAACTCAAAGCCTAACAAACAACCGCATAAAGAAGGATTGTCTATCAAATTCCCACTATCACAATACTTTAGTTTTGAATCAGAACAAGAATTGTATTCAGTTCCATCACTACATGTTGATTTAACACACTCTCCATTTAAGCATTTTTCACTAACAGAACAGGCCCTATAATTACTCCATTCACTCCAAGCGACTTTTCCAGAACAATCAGATGAATCGCCAGAACAAAATTTGGACTGGTGTCTTTCTAGTATCTTACTATTTATTAAGTCACACTCATATTCTTGAGATACTATATTTTGACAAATATTTGTTTCTGATAAAAATTTATTATTTATATCACAACAAAGACCTGAATTACATTGGATATCAATAGTTGATTCATCAACGTCTTCTGAAGATAATTTAATACAACTACCAGAAACACATTGTTCACCATATGAACATAAAAGATTGGGACTCCAAATTAAGCAATCCTTAGAATCAATAGAACATATTTGATAACTATTATCATTAAAACAACCCTTCTCGCCTAAAAACGAACATTCATTATGACACTCATTGCTTATTTTTTCTTCTGCATTATCGTCGATAATATTATCAGGCTGACTAAATAAATAAGCTCCTATCAGAATGATAAAAAGCATAGAAGAAATTATAACTATGATGAGCTTTGCTCTTCCTGTTTGATCGGAATTCATTACTTAATTTTAACAAAAAATCGCTGAAATAGCGATTCCTTGATGCGTATTGGTCGCTCGCACGAATTATGCTCTTGCTCCCCAGATGGGACGATTTTCGAACTTTTATAATTACTCTACCTCTATAAGCTCTTCACTAGAAAGATTATAGATATAATCAACACGGTTTGATCGACTTCTCACTGAAAAATGAATGTTCTCCTCTTTCTCATCAAGGGCTAATTGTATAGTTTCTCCAAGATATCCCATTCCTCCCCTTTCTACTTCAAAAACTTTAATCAATTTATCCCCCTTGACCATATCACCAATAAAAATACTTTCTGAGCCCTCCCCTGCAAATTCACTATGGGTATTATCAACGGCAACATACCTACCATCACTAGTCCATACTATTTGGTCTAAGCGGTATGATCGGATATTATAATCTGGTAAAACAATGTCACTTCCCGTGCTAATGTCTACAATTGAAAAACGACTTCCATCATAAACGCCTAATATGAAGTAAATATATTGGCCATCAGGTGAAAACTTTAGCTCTTCAAACTCTTCAGAATATCTATCGATGTTATTCCTGTATAATGTGGCTATCTCGTGATCTGGACGTATAATTTTTATACTATTGGATCCGTAGTAACCTACACCTTCACCTAGATTTATATCTTCTATCAGAAATACTACTGTATTAGTTTCCTTAGATAAATAAGCTCTTTGCTGTTCTTCGTCTATAGAATTATAAAAATTGAATTTAATAGTAAAATCGTCTTTATATGAATCGTCTAAATCTACGTCCTCCATCCATATTGGGCAATCGAAAGTGCTTAAACTTCCAGGAACTCTGCACGTTTGCCAATCGATTAACTGACTATCAGGATCTATCCCTAGATTCTCGATAAATATTGTGCCATCAGAAGATTCACATTGATGCGGAGAAGACTCTAAGATAGGTGGAAAATATACAATATCATTTCCATTTGCAACACAATCTTCAAAATTCGCTACTCCTTCTTCTTGGGTCAGTTCAATTCCTTCTTCTACATAATCCTTATTACTATTATAACTAGCATTAAATAACATGAATAAAACACCTATCGCAATTACTGGTATTAAAATTCCTAAAATAATCTTTTTCATAAATTTATCTTAATTACTTAATCGTAAACCAAAAACCCCTATCAGTAAAGAACTCTCAGAAATTTGCTCCCCCTGTTGGACTCGGTCCGATTATCTATTCTTGACAAAGACTCATAATAATTGATAAAATAAAGATATCAATACCGCCCACTTCACATTCAAACCCTCTTATCAATTTCAACAATCTCTCGGCAGGTATTGATAGCTGTTCTTTCGTAAACGTACGTACGCGTCTAGACAAAGCTCGATTTTCTTTCTGAAAGTCGAGCTATTGTGTTTTTAACCACGCACCGTATTCGCACTCTTCAGAATGATTTAACGGTTGTTCTTGTTTTAAAAAACTAACAACCTCTTTAAATAGTTTTTTAATATAAGTTGGATCTGTATCTATAACCTTAATTTCTTTTCTAAATGGCAATTTATCTTCAAACACATTATTCCTATCAACTAAATAAAATGCCATTATCCCCTTCCTTGGTGTAGAATATCCATTTTGTTCTAAGAGATAAGTATATAAATCCATTTGTAATTGAAACCTATCTGTTATCTTAGTTAAGTCCTTCCCCGTTGACTTATAATCAAACGGAGCTAATTTGCCTTTTCCAAAATCAATAATATCGTCTATTAATCCATAAATTTGAACTTTATCTTCAATATGAGCTAATCCCTTAAATCTCCATTTATTCAACAATGTTTAATTATTAAATAATTCACCCGGGATATTATTAGCTTATAATAATGGATGTTTCTTTTTAGTTTTTCTATAATGATCAAATTCTTGCTTTAATACTTCGTCAACCTCAATATTTAATTCATAGGGAAATTGACCAGGTCTTTTAATATTTTCTCTCTTTAATTGCCAAAAGCATTTTGGGCATTCAAAGTATAGGTCTAGTGATTTAGGAGATATTTTTAACATGCTTTCATTATAACATAAAACAGGGTGGCACAAGCCTCCCTGTTTAATTACTCTTCAATAGGAATCTCAAGAAACTGTATATCCATCGCCGGTTCCGGAATGCCATCCTTATACAAAACTGGTCTATCTATATTCGTTATTAAATCTTTAACCAATGGCACTACAATATTCTTGGTATAACCTGTTTTATCTGATTCCCAACCTGTTACAGGAAATATTAGCGCTGGTACATATAATTCGTATTCTACAGAATTATCATATCTATATTGTCTCATTAAAGTTAATTCAGGAGTACCGACTAAACCAATAATTGTTTTTACTTTATCTAATGATCCATAATATCCACCACCATATATTCCTCCTTGTTTAACAATACTTAACACTTTTTCTTTATCAGTTACTGCATCATACATAGAAGCATCATATTTTTGAGAAGTTATATTATAAATACCAATCGCTTTATTCTCTGATATGCTTACAGTCACATTAAGACCATACTCTTCTCCATTTTGCTCTTTTACAACAACTCCATCAATCATTAAAGGATATATCACCTGAATATTTTGAGCAAATGTTTGTTTAGATGATTCCAATGGGAATACTTCCCTATTTTCCCAGTACTTGTTAATAAGAGGCTCTCCGTAATTACTCAAATCAACCTTATACTTCTTTAAAAAAGAATCTGATATG
>Ga0075125_10001319_pt1 | contig 11896 bp, 9 predicted proteins | sample AntAceMetag02UKN_FD_69810 | JGI IMG/M metagenome (GOLD analysis project Ga0075125, IMG submission 69810) | Saline lake microbial communities from Ace Lake, Antarctica - Antarctic Ace Lake Metagenome 02UKN | ecosystem: Environmental > Aquatic > Non-marine Saline and Alkaline > Saline | place... | reverse complement strand
AGTAGTTTTAATTTTCAAGCATTGTAAAATTTTACGGCTTTCGATAATATATCTAAATCCTGTCTAAATGTTATAGTTTCAGTTGCTTTTTCAATAGAGTAAAATCCAGAGATGCTGATCTCTTCTTGTTGTATTATAATAGAATTAGTAGTTGCTTTTGCTAAAAAATAGACAACATCCTTAATAACATTTGAATAAGGCGAATATGTAGAAATATAGCGAAATCCATCAATTATTTTGCACTCAATATTAGTTTCTTCTTTAACTTCTCTTAACGCTGTGTCATATTCGGTCTCATTTTCTTCAACATGTCCTTTTGGAAACGACCAATGGCCATCAATCATCTTAACTAACAATACTTTTTTTTCCTCATTAAACACTATACAACCACATGATTTTTCTTTTTTCATAGTACTCCTTCTATAGAATTATTATTTTTCTGAATTATGCCTCTGACTATTCCGCTTTAATATTTTACCCAAAGCTCAACAATTTAACTCACATCACTTCAGGAAAATATAGTATTTTTTCTCTAATTTTTCTTAGTAAAATTTAAACATTTTTAATTGCTATATATTTAGAAATAATTAACTCCTTAATCACCAATTATTCTAAGTGAAGAAAGTAATATACAATTCAATCTTTCTAATTGTAATAATATTATATAAAAATTAAGTTTAATTTCACATTAAATTGATTTCAATATAATAATGTCATCTATATATATTAAGTAAGTTAACTTAAAAGAACTATAATTATTTTACTTGAAATACCATGTTCTTAATATGAATCTTTTTAATATGATCTTTCTACTTATTCTATAATTTAATAATAACGTTTATCTTTTAATGATTAGAAACTTAACTTCAACCAATAAAACAATTTTTACTTTATTTACATAGTTACCAATCTTCTAAATATTATTATAAGTAAGAATAAACAAATATACAACAGCCTATGAAAAAATGCAAAAAAAACTAACAAAAACTGTATTTTTTACAGTTCTTTGCTAGCCTTAAAATCTCTTCTATTCAAGAAACTAATTAGAATCAATATTCCAAATCCTACTAAAAAAGATATCGCTGATGCATCAAATAATAATGCAGGACTCTTTTCGTATAAAAATCCACCAACTAAAGGACCAATAACGAATCCAATTGAAATAAACGATTGTCTAGTACCCATAGTCCTTCCATATTCACCTTCATTAGCATGTAAAGAAATATAATTCTGTTCTAAAGGCGTAAATACTGCTTTTAATAATATATATATCATAAATACAGAATAAACTACTCTAATAAAATCATTAGCTCTAAAAGTATAGAATACTATAATAGCTGATAAAAGTTGTATTACAATCATCAATCCAATTTGTTTTCTTATTCTCGCAAAGAATGGCACCAAGAATATGCTAGTTAATAATGCTACTACTCCAATTATCAACTTAAAAGTTCCTAATTGTAATGAATTATACCCTATATCATAAAAATATACGTCAATAAACTTATTGATATTGATTTGACCTATTGAAATAAATACTAAAGCTATTAAGAATAACAATAACCTGTAATCTATCTTTCCAACCGACCTAAAGCTTTTGAGCAATCCGATTTTCTTTCGTCTTGGAAATTTACATTCTCGCTCTTTAAATGCGATTGCTATAAATCCTATATAAACTATATTTAGTAATGATTGAATTAAGAATATCTCTCTTTTGTTAGTTATATTAAATAATTGTTGAGTAAATGGATTTTCAGCAATGAATCCACCTATATAATAACCTAATGATGCTCCTAAGGTTACTGCAGCAGCAATAAGTGCTAAATATCTAGTTCTTTCAGCCTTGTCTGTCATTTCTATTAAATGAGTAGTCAATAAAGTAATTGAGGCAACTACACCAAATCCACTCATCAATCTAAAAAATACCATCACGTATTGATTGTTACTATATCCAAATCCAAATTGCCCTATACTATATAGGACTAGTCCGATAATAATATATATTTTCTTTTTTCCTCTATCTCCTAAAGTACCCCAAATAGGGCCACCTATGACTAATCCAAGACTCATCATCGCAAAAAATACGCCAAACATGTAATCTGCAATGCCTAAACTTTTAACAAATTCAGGTGTTACGGGATGACCCATATTATGTATTGTATTTTGAATTAGAAAAAAGAGAATGATTAAATATCTATCTTTTTTCATATTTTCCCACCTTAACATTGAAATTATAACATCTAGATAATAGTTTCTTGCTAAATATGCTTAAAATACATGTGCAAACTTATCTTTTAAGTATATTGTTTTTTTAATTAAATGTTTTTTGACCTTCGATAAAACATAAAAACCTTTAACAATTAATAAAAGGCGATTTTCATCACCTTTTAGTTTTATAAATGGCGGAGCAAGAGAGATTCGAACTCTCGCGCCGGTTACCCGACCTACACCCTTAGCAGGGGCGCCTCTTCGGCCACTTGAGTATTGCTCCAAAAATAACAGTCAGCCCTATTATATTACTTGATTTTGGGCTAACTGTCAATAGTTTTTAACTGATATATGTTTCTTTTTCTTCTACTTCATCTTGTAAAGGTTTTGGTAGTTCTTTTTCTACCATAGGCTCTTTAGTTTTTTGTTTTTCAGTATTTAATGCTTTTGATTTTTCACGATATTTTTTGTAGCCACCTAATCCATCAAATCCTAAGAATACTGCTCCACCTAAAGAAGCAATTAACAATAACCAACCTAATGTAGAGATAATATCCTTACCTAGAATAGTTAAAGTTAAGATTACAGGTCCTAATGCAACAAATAATAAGTGTGTCCAAAATTTAGCAGGTTCTGTTTTCTCTGCAAAATAGTATAAAGAAACAAAGTACACAACTCCTCTAGCTAATAGGAAGAACGTTAACATATATCCATACATTGTTACCCAAAATGCAGGTACAGGATTTCCTAAGAAGAATCCAACGTATCCCATAATCACTCCGATAATGAACTCGAAAATAATTTCAATTAAATTCATAGTTCTTAGAGTTTCTTTTTTCAAAGTCTTAAGTAAAGGTCCAACTCTGAAAATCGAGAAAATAATAACCGCTAAACCCGTTGTAGCATAAACTATATTTTGCTCATATATTTTTGTTAAAACTCCAGCTGCGATTATGATTGCAGCTAATATCCATTTTATTACCCAGCCATAATTAAATTTTGTTTTTGCCATACTAAAACCTCCTTGTTTTTTATAAATACATTATAGTACATTTAAGAATTAAATAATAGTAAATACACAAAAGTTAAGTATTATATGTTAATTTATAAAACTAGGATTTTTAGTTGGATCAATCATAGTAAGTTGTAATCTTTTTCTTTTTAAATCTACAGTTACAACCCAAACTTTAATAATATTTCCTACTTTTACAACTTCTAAAGGATGTTTTATAAATTTAGTACTCATTTTAGAAATATGAACTAATCCAGCTTCCTTAATACCCACATCAATAAATGCGCCAAAATCAACAACATTTCTAACTGTTCCTTGCAATTCCATATCCGTTCTTAAATCTTCTAAACTCAATAATTCACTCTTTAAAAGTGGTTGTGGAAATTCATCTCTTAAGTCTCTAGTGGGCGCTACAAATGATTCTAATATATCTTCAATAGTTATTATACTTTGATTTAAATCTTTAGCTATTCTTTGCTTATCACAGAGCCCTACAATTAGTTGGCATTTTGGTGTTCCAATATCATCAATACCGAGATTTAGATATTTTAATATTTTCCCTGCTAATTCATAACTTTCAGGATGAATTGGTGTTTTATCTAACGGATTATCTGAATTAAATATTCGTAAGAAACCAATTGATTGTTCAAATGACTTCGCACCTAAATTACTAACTTTCTTTATGTTTTTTCTGTTTTTAAATGGACCATTTTCTTCTCTATAAGCAACAATATTCTTCGCCACTTTTGATGATAATCCTGAAACGTATTTCAACAATGAAAATGAAGCAGTATTTACATTTACGCCAATTTGGTTAACCGCTGTTGATACAACAAAATCAAGCTGTTCAGTTAATTTCGCTTGAGTAACATCATGTTGATATTGGCCAACACCGATTGACCTTGGATCAATTTTTACTAATTCACTTAATGGATCTAACATTCTTCTAGCGATACTTACAGCTGATCTTTCTTCTACTTGAAATTCAGGGAATTCTTCTCTAGCTAAATCACTTGCAGAGTATACTGAAGCTCCAGCTTCACTCACAATAACATATTGTACATTCAGCTTGAAATCCTTAATTACTTTAACCACAAACTTTTCAGTTTCTCTTGAAGCAGTTCCGTTTCCTATAGCGATAATTTCCACACTATATTTTCTAACAATTGCATCAATTAGTTTTCTAGCTTTATCTACTTTTACAGGATCAGCTCTTCCGCCTTTATATGCTTCATGAGGATAGATAACACTTTTACCAACGAATTTACCAAAGTTATCAATAACTGCTAATTTACATCCTGTTCTAAAAGCTGGGTCAATACCTAAAACCATTTTTCCTTTTAAAGGTGGTTGTAATAAAAGTGACCTAAGATTTTCTGAGAATATATGAATCGCTTGATTCTCGGCTTTTTCGGTGAAATCACTCCTGATTTCTCTTTCTATTGAACCACTTATAAGTCGTTTATAAGCGTCCTTATATGCATCTTGTATTAACGGAACAACTAAAGATGTTCTTCCATCAATGACGTTTCTTTCTAAATAATTATGTATATCTTCTATGTTAACACTTATTTTAGCTGAAACAATCTTTTCCTTTTCAGCTCTATTTATAGCTAATATACGGTATAACTTTATTGTTTTTAACTTTTCTTCATAATCATAGTAATTTTGATAAACAAGATATTCATCAACGGCTTTCTTTTTCATTTTGGTAACAATAATACCGTTATTATTGATGTAGTTTCTTATCCATTTACGATAATCAGCATTGTCAGAGATAACTTCAGCAATGATATGTTTAGCTCCTTCAAATGCTTCTTCCACAGTTTTTACTTCTTCGGTAATATACGGTTTAGCCATTTCTTCTAAATTATCAACATTTGGATATGTTAATATAATATTTGCTAAAGGCTCTAATCCTTTTTTAATAGCTTCTGTTGCTTTAGTTTTTTTCTTTTCCTTATAAGGTCTATAAATATCTTCTATATCAACTAACTTATTACATTTATCGATTTGTATTTTCAAATCATCTGTAAGCATTCCTTTTTCATCGATAAGCCTAATGATATCATCTTTACGTTTTTGAAGATTTTTACCATATTCAAATTCTTTTTCAACAGCCCTGATTTGCTCTTCATCTAAAGAACCTGTTTTTTCCTTACGGTACCTAGCTATAAAAGGAACAGTATTCCCTTCTTCTAGCAATCCTAAAACTGTTTCAACTTGAGAAGTTTTAATCTTTTGATTTTTAGCTACTTCTTTAATTAATTTATCGTTAATATACTCCATGTTTTCACCAATCCTATCAGTATTATTTTATCACAAAAATAGTTTTTTTACAAAAAAACAAAACAAAATATTATGTCTATATATAGGTACATATTTTGTATTTAAAAAAACCTTTACAGAGCATGTAAAGGTCTTTTATATCTTAGTTTTTAAAGTTTACTCGTTAAAAGCGTCGAAAGTTCCTGCTTCAATACTATCAAGAGTAGCTAACAAGTTTTCAGATCCTACATATGCGTCGTAGAATACTCCGTCTGCTACTACAATTATCATTGGAGTAGATAATTCTTCTTCATCAACTGTAGCTAAGAAATCGTCTAAAGCTGTGTCAGTATCAGTCATAGCATCAGAATTAGCTAAGAAGAACATTTCAGAATCTTTATTGATCGCTTTACCGTCTTTTAATACATCAATTTTGATAGATGTTGAACTTTCATTAGATGAATATAAATAAATTACATAATCTTCTAAAGCTTCATCTCCACCATTAGTGTATTCAAAAATATCGGTATACGTTTCAACTGTTGTGAAATAATCATAGTCTTTCCATTTTGATGTAGCATCATATACGAATAATACTCCAACCATAACAAATACAACAATGATAATTCCGATAATAACTTTTAATAAAACTGTTTCTGGATTCTCTTTTTTAAATCCTTTTTTATAAGTTGCCATTTTCTCACCTCAGCATTAATATTTTACTTAATTTTATTTGTTTTTGCAAGAACTAATTTATTTGTTCAAGAAAACTACACGTTTTCTAGAACACATAGTCCTACACAATTATCCTTTTCGTGAGATAAACTCACAAAAAATTTTATTCCCTCAATTTTAGGAGAAATAACTATTGGTCTTCCTTGTTTATCGTTAATTATAGTTATATCTCTCATTCCAACTTGGTAGCTGGTGCTAGTTATAGCTTTAATAATAGCTTCTTTAACAGAAAATCTTCCCGCAAGGTATTCTAACTTGCGCGATTCAAGTTTGAACTCTTCAAAAACTTTAAATTCATCTTCGCTCAAAACTCTTCTAGCATGTTCAAGTTTTATTCTAGATATTTTCAATATATCTACGCCTATACCTAATATCATTTTATAGCCTCTTCAATTAATATTCTATTTGCTAAATCCTTAATCGCTCTGAATCTATGATTTAAAGCTGATTTTGATACTCGCTTTTCATAATGTTCTAGTGAAGCATAACTTAATTCTAACAAAGATGCATCTGGATACTTTTTTCTTAGAAATATTGCATCAGCCATGCTCTTGCTAATATTCTTAGTCTCACTATCTTCTATCACTTTTATATATTTAAGTTGCTTGATCGCCGCATCCAAAGCTTTCTTCTCATTTGCTATATCACAGTTAATAACTCTATTAATTGAGTTTTTAAAATCTCTTTTAATTCTTGAATCTTCAAATTCAAATAAAGAATTACTAGCGCCTATTACTCTTATAAAATCAGCGATTTTTTCAGCTTCTTTAATATAAGCTATATATCCTCTTCTATTTTTTACAACTTTAGCATTTAAATAAAAATAATTTGCTATTTCCTTTACAACGTTAGCTTGAACTTCTGAAAAAGCTTGAATTTCCATATGATAAGCACTTGTTTCAGGTGAGTTTATTGAACCCGCAGCTAAAAATGCTCCTCTTAGATAAGCTTTTTTACAACACTCTTTTTCTATAATTTTCTCATCAACATATTGAAAGAACACTGCCGATTCACTTAAAAGTGATAAATCAGACAATAAAAATTCAATTTGTTCTGAAATCTTTACTATATAGATACTATGTTTTTTTAATTTATTTGTATGTTTCTTAATAATGGTTAAATCAAGAGCATACAGTGATTTTAGTAAAATTACAAAACGTCGTATTACAGCGTTATTAGTAGTTTGAAATGCCAAACTCAACCCTAGACTATTCTTTTCAATTGAACCACCAATATGCAATAAAGCAGATAATTCGGCTTTATTGCAACAATTAGATTGTTTTAAACTCTGTAATTCTGTTTTTATTTCAGTTGAAAACGACATATATATCACTCCAAATTATTTTTCTTCTGATACTTCTTCCGTTGCTTCCACTTCTTTTTCTTTTTTATAACCAAAATATCCAGGAACACTTTCATATGTACCCGATTTACCTCTTAATCTAATAAATACAGATAATCCAATACCAGCTACAATCATCAATACAGATGTCACAATAGCTGCTCTCATTGTAATCCCTAAAAATTCAAATACAAGCGGGTCTGTTCTCATTGTTTCAATAAATATTCTCAATCCACCATACCAAATCAAATATACAGACATTAATTCACCGAAATGAAGTTTCTTAGTTCTTCTTAAAACTAACATCACTATAAATCCAATTACATTAATACTTGATTCATAGAAGAATGTAGGATGATAGAACCCTGTCAATGGCTCAACAGCTAATGAATGCCATCCTCTAATAATATACATGTTATTTACAATAAAATTTGGTAAATGAATAGTGTTTTTTAAGAAATTAAATTGTTGTTCTATAGTAAGGTTAGCAACACCATCAGTCATTCCACCAACAATACCACCATGTGCTTCTTGATTAAAGAAGTTTCCCCATCTACCAAATGCTTGAGCAATGATAAATCCAACAGCTACTATATCTAGTATTTTGTAAACATTAATTTTTCTTTTTTTAGTATAAAAATAAGCACAAATTAAAGCGGTAAAGAATGCTCCGTGAATCGCAAGTCCTGATAGTCCAAAACTAGAGAAATCAAGGGTGCCTGATGAAAATCCTATTACCCTTAAGAGAGAAGGAAAAAATTCTCCATATATGAATCTACTAGGTTCAAAGGCTACATACCATAATCTAGATCCTAAAATAGCAACAGGAACAATCCATAAAAACCCATCAATTAAATCGTCTTGTTTAAGACCGATTCTTTTACATTCTCTCATTCCAAGAGACAAAGCGAATATAATACCTGAAATAATAAAGAATGAATAAAATACTACTGATTTATTTCCAATAGTTATTAAGCGGTTGTCTAAAGTATAAATAGCTTCAATTGTAGTATCTCTATCAATATCATCTATTTCACTATCGAATAATGACCAGCGTGTAAAATAACTATTTTCTTTATTGTTTGGATCTGCGGGAGCAACGATATCACAAGTTTCACCAACATTACAAGCAATAGTTTTTAAAACTGATCCATCATAATCTACGTATTCTACTATATATGAATCAGTAGCTGGTCCGGTATCATTTGAACAGCCTATCAAGCTGATTGATATAATGCCTATAATTAGTAATGATACGATTTTTAAAATTTTTTTCATCATGCTCCTCTATTCTTTATCCCGATTTTTCTTTATCTTTTCATTTAACAAACTGTTAAATTCACTTGATGAATCATATCCAAGTTGTTTTGATTTATAATCATAAGCGGCCGCTTCAATCAAAGTAGCTGTATTTCTCGCTTCAGTAATCGGAATTTGTACATAAGATATATTAGTATCAAATATTTGTCTATACTCTTCATGTAATCCCAATCTATCAAATTGAAGTTCTCTATCCCATTTCTCTAATTCAACTATCAAAGAAACCTTTTTATCTTCGCGGTATGCTTTCACACCAAAAAGATATACTACATTTACTATTCCAACGCCACGAATTTCTAAATACTTTTTAAGCATGTCGGGTGCTTCCCCTATTACAACACCTTTTTCTAATTGATACATCTCTACTAAATCATCAGCAACAAGAATGTATCCTCTTCTTATTAATTCTAAGGCAACTTCACTCTTACCTAAGCCACTTTTACCAGAAATAAGTACACCAACACCATTAATGTCCATTAGAACCCCATGAGTTGATGTTCTGTCGGCTAATCCAGCTTGCAAAAAGGCATATAACTCGCTAAATAGTGAAGAAGTTGTATAAGTGCTTTTTAAAACAGGTATACTATATTTTTTTGCGTACTTAATAAATTTTTCAGGTACGATAACATTTTTAGAAAAAATAAATGCAGGTGGATCTTTTTCAAATAGTTTTTTAACACGACAATCTTGATCTTCTTCATTTAGATTTTTAAAAAAAGTGCTTTCTTTAGAACCAATAACTTGAATTCTATCATGTTCATAAAAATCAAACATACCAGCTAATTCTATTCCTGGTTTAGATATACTCGGATTTGATACTTTTCTATCAACGCCTAATTCTCCAGCAATAATCTCCAGTTTTAATCCTATTATTACTTCTCTAACTGCAATACTAGCCATAATTTCACCTTTTTCTTTTAATTTTTCTTAGCGTATTACGTTGATTAATTCTTATATATATATTCTTAATAAAAGCTCTAATAACTTGAAACAGTATCACAAAAGCGATTGGGTCTAAATAACTGTTAAATGAGAATTGTGTAGAGAATACAAATATATCTAGCAAATAAAATATGACTATATTAATAAGTGTAAATATCAATCCTGATGTAAATAACACTACTTTAACCTGTTTTGCGAACAAATATCTTTTATAGAATTCTTCTAATATAGTGAATATAAACACAATGTATATAATAAAAACATCATTTGTTATATTTGCAAAGTCAAATAACTTTAATATGCTAAAAATTACGATAAAATTGATTAGGAAAGAAAATATAATATTAACCCAAAAATTATGTGAGTAAGCAGAAGCTAAATTTATTTTAACTACGGTGCCTTTGGGTTTTAAATTATGTTTCTTCCTTTCTTCTTCGTTTTGCTTTTTGACTTTATCTATTAATTTTTCTAATTCTTCTATTTCTTTACGTATATCTTTATCATTTTTATTCATTTTGAAACCTTCTTACATTTAATCATATTAATATAATATCATAATTGTATTAAAAACTCGAGAAAAAACACATAAAGAACAAGTAGTGTTTAGCTACTTGTTCTTGTTTAATATCTCATACAAATATTGTCCCGTAAAACTATTTTTACATAAAGCCACAGTTTCCGGTGTGCCGTAAGCAACTAATTGCCCACCTCTATCGCCACCTTCAGGCCCTAAATCAATTAAATAATCAGCTACTTTTATAACATCAAGGTTGTGTTCAATTACAATAACTGTCGCACCCTTATCAACTATGTTTTGTAAAACTGAAATTAGTTTTTTAACATCATGTGAATGTAATCCTGTTGTTGGTTCATCCAATATGTAAATCGACTTATCAGTAATTCGTTTATATAATTCAGAAGCCAACTTAACTCTTTGTGCTTCTCCACCAGAAAGAGTGGTTGATGCTTGTCCTAGCTTAACATATCCTAATCCAACATCATGAATAGTTTGTAAACGGTTCTTAATTTTAGGAATGTTGACAAAGAATTCTAAGGCTTCTTCAACTCGCATGTTTAATACATCTGCTATTGTTTTGCCTCTATATTTAACTTGTAATGTTTCTTTATTGTATCTTGAACCGTGACATTCTTCACATTCAACATATAGATTAGGCATAAAATGCATTTCAATTTTAATTACACCATCGCCTGAACAATGTTCACAACGGCCACCCTTTACGTTGAAAGAAAAACGACTTTTCGAATATCCTCTTAACTTAGCTTCTTTTGTTTGAGCAAATAAGTTCCTTATTTCATCAAAAACACCAGTATACGTGGCCGGATTTGATCTAGGAGTTCTACCTATTGGAGATTGATCTATATCAATTATTTTTTCGAATTGTTCATAGTTTGATATGCCTAAACATTTACCGACTTCTGTTGGGGTTCTTTTCGTTAATAAGTTTGCTAAATTTTTAAACAAAACATCATTGACTAAAGATGACTTTCCTGAACCAGAGACTCCTGTTACGACAGTAAAACAACCTATTGGAAATTCAATATCAAGTTTTTTAAGGTTATTTTGTTCAGCTTGTAATACTCTTAAATATCCTCTTTTATGTTCTCTTCTTGTTTTTGGAACATCAATCTTGAGTTCACCGCTTAAATATTTACCCGTTAACGAATTTGGATCTTTAACTATTTCTTCAGGTGTTCCAACAAAAACAATTTCTCCACCATCATCACCAGCTCCTGGTCCAATATCAACAATAAGATCACTGGAATTTATCATTTCTGTATCATGTTCTACAACAATCATTGTATTACCAAGATCGCGCATACCTTTTAGCGTTTCTATTAGCCTTTTATTGTCCCTTTGATGTAGTCCGATTGATGGTTCATCCAAAACATACATCACACCAGTTAACCTTGAACCAATCTGTGTTGCTAGACGAATTCTTTGTGATTCTCCACCCGATAATGTACTTGAAGTTCGAGAAAGTGTTAAATAGTCTAAACCTACATTTATCAAAAAGTTCAATCTTTCAATTATTTCTTTTATGATTGGT
>Ga0075125_10001318_pt1 | contig 11923 bp, 17 predicted proteins | sample AntAceMetag02UKN_FD_69810 | JGI IMG/M metagenome (GOLD analysis project Ga0075125, IMG submission 69810) | Saline lake microbial communities from Ace Lake, Antarctica - Antarctic Ace Lake Metagenome 02UKN | ecosystem: Environmental > Aquatic > Non-marine Saline and Alkaline > Saline | place... | reverse complement strand
TGCAAGATCCATTTGGGAGGCAGCGGCAAAGTTAAGTGTAGGAGTTAAAACAACCGACATATCTTTAGCGGCTAATCCGGCACTAGCAAGAAAGTACATCGCATCTGCGGCTTGTCTTGCACTATAAACAGTATTAACGCCGGCTTCTCTCGCTAATTTTTCAAGCTCCTCTCTACTATCACCACTAACAGAAGCAACATTTGCAATCGCCTGTTCAAATTCTTTACCAACTTTTATTACTTCCTTAAACCCTGCTAATATTTTAGTAGCTACAAATGCAACACTTAAACCTGCTAAAATCTTTTTAAATCCACTCATTACAGTTGATGATTTTTTAGCATCATTGTTCATCGCTGTTAAGCCAGCTTTAAACTTTTTACTCTCTAAAAGAGTTTCAATAATAACTTTTATATCTTTATCAGCCATTTTTTTTTACAGCTCTTATAATAGTAGGAAGTAATTGAATTAATTCAAGCCAACTGCTTAATTCTATTCTAATTCTTTGATGCCATTTAAGGCATTTCATTCTATATCTATTTTTTTTATCAAACATCAAACATCATCCTTTACTATTGTTTTCTTGGTTTTTGAATCCTCTTTCAGACTCTGAAATTCTTTGTCCAATGACTCGGGCTTTGGATAGAGGGCAAGTTGAAATTTTCCCGTCAGACCAGGACAGTTTTGTAGCCAGTTGTACATATAAGTCTCCATATGTGAAATCGTAGGGTTGCCCCCCAGTAGGATTTTGAAGTTTTTTTTTTCCGCATCAAAGTTGTAAAGATGCACAAGCTTGCAAATCTGCATTAATCCTTCTGTCGTAACATTCTTTTTAAAATACCTCACACTACAATTAGTCCACTTAATTTCTTTTCGTTTATCCTCTGACTTATTATAATAAAAAGCCTGTTGTTTTAAAATCGTACTCTTTATAATTTTAAGCATTCCCTTAAACCAAGCCTTATTTTTAAGGCATAGCGCATAGAGTTCTGCACCGTCTCCAAGGTGATCAAAGTTAATATACTTAAGTCCCAAATGAGCCATTAACTTTCCATAGTCATTAAAAAATTTGAAATTATTCTCGAGCGTAAAGTTGCCTATATAAATAGTTTTTTCACCTATCTTTATTCCAAGCGGTAACTCTTCTATGAGAACATGGTCTTGCACCTTATCGCTAAACAGCTTGTCAATGTTATTTGTATATTTTAATAAATCTTGTATATTCATAATTTAAAAGAGAGGGACAATTAAGCCCCTCCCATATCTCCTTTAACTAAATGTACGTTTCTGAATCTTAAAATAAGCTAAGTTACGTTTTTCGTCAGTTATTGAACTGTCGACCGTAGCTCTAATCGAACAAGGTACATTACTAAGATCACCTGGCGCACCGTGGGGCCATGTGCCATTCGCCATACATATTCCTTGCCTGATCCAAAGCTCCATTGTCAATCCATAAATAGATTGATTAGCAAAACACCATGTGTGCTCTGTAAGATAATTTGGATCACTACCAATAAAAGCATAATTGTAATTCGGATCACTTGTATCCAAATCTAAATTATACACAATCGGTAACGTATTAGGATCATAAACTTGCATCCAACTAAAATTTACTTTTGGGTCTACCTTATCAGTAACCAAGATGTAAAGTGATTGAGTACCACTGGTATTATCAAACCACTCTACATATTCTGTTCCTGCATCGAATTCAACTTCATGGTTAGTCTTACCAACATATTGAAGCGAGCCCGAAGCATCACAATAGACTTGACTACTGGATTTAGTAAAATAGCCTTTATAGTCACCTAAAAAATCGTAAGTATTTGCCATTTTACCTCCTTATAATTTTTTAATAACAAAATCTATTGAGCAACTTTCATTGTGAGGTATAGTATCCTCTTGAAGTATTTCATATTTTATTTTGTTTCTTTCGAGCAATCCTTGAAGCATCTTATTAATAAACTCCTTGGTAATGTTTGTCTTATGAGACGGATTGCCATTAGGCGATCCAACTTTAGGATATCTAGACTTGCCTTTACAATGTTGACAATTACAGTCTGCCATATCCGGTAATAGCAGAATCATTAAGCCGCCAAGCTTTAATTTTTTCCACCAACTCTCAAACACCTCTGGAATATTATTGAAATCTTCAAGACAATGACTTGAAAATATGAAATCTAATTTTTCGTTACTAAATATTTCTAAATTAACACAATCCCAAACGAGCTGTGCTGAACCATACCTTGGATCTGCCTGATTGTCTAAGCTTACAAGTCCGGGTATATCTATTAATTCATTATGTGCGTTTTCTACTTTTCCAAGTTGGCCATCTTGAGCCAGCCTGTTAGTACCGCATCCAACATCTACACCGTTCAAAAACCGCTTCTGTCCATTAAACTCTGTGTATAACCATTTATCAACATACTTAAATTCTGCGTGCATCCTATCTCCTTCGTGCGTAATGTTTGTATTTATCATCCAATAAAACCACTGTACATATCCCCTTCATTATTATAATAATCCCAGGCATCTAAACATTCTTTGTTAATCCTTTTTCGGCTACCATCTGAATTTGGCTTAAAAATATAGTGAAGTATTGAAACATCATTATAATTAATACCATCAAGCTCACTAATCAAAGTATTGTATTTCATTTCTAAGTTTTGTATTTTACCCTCGAAAAATAAGTTGTATAATTTCTGATCGTTTAAGTGGCTGGGGTGATTGCTATAGTTAGCCCTTATTAATTCAGTATAAGTTTCATCGTTTAAATACTTATCACCTATAATTATATTGCCTGCATTAAACGGAATATCATTACCCCTGCGAATCTCTTTTACCATTGATATAGTATCAACTCCTTCAACTACTTTCCAGAAATCGTCAAGTGGTTTCATGCATAATAAATCACCATCAAAAAATACAACCCTGTCATAGCCTTTAATCGAGAAGCTTTCAATACTGTAATATTTTATACTGCCTTTATAATTAGATTCATAATATCCGAAATCAACATTTTTAAATACGAATCCGCTATATAGTCCCCTGAGATAATCAATGTTTTCCTGTCTTAATCTACCATCATAAAATACATAGAAATCTTTATCGAAATCAGGATTGTGCTTTAATATACTTTTAATAAAATGCTCAAAGAAAAGAACATACCCATCGGAACAAACAGAAGTTATTGCAATTTTCATTTGTATTTATCCTTAATCTTTTCGTTAATCAATGCTGTATTTTTATCAAGTTCACCGCTATTCCTATGCAGTGTGCTTCTCATACCGCCATGTATTCTATGTTTTACGGTAAGTATATCAAAGCCTTTACTATTACAATCCATAATCATTCTAATTTTAAAATCCCAGTCTTCATTAGATGTTAATCTGTCATCGAAATAATAACCGCCTAATTTATCCTTAATAGATTTACGAAACATAATACTATTAATGTATATGTTATCCCTGGCAAGTATTTGCTCTCCGGTGCTAAATTCATTGCTGCCGTAACCTTGAGGAAAAAAGTCAATTCCATTTGTCCATATAGCATCGATACTATCATCAGCAAATTTTTCAGCTCTTACAGTTAAAGAATTATCATCATAGAATAAATCATCATCATCAAGCGTACATATTAGATCCCCGGTTGCTTTCTCTATACCATAATTTTGTGTATCCGCTTGGTTAGTGTGAGGCTTCCAGAAATATTTCACCCTCGGATCTTTAGGTACATAAACCGCATGTTCTTCTGAACCGCCATCATTTACAATAATCATTTCCTTATCTTCATAGTTTTGAGCTAAGAAGCTTTTGATGGTTTCCTTTAGGAAATCAGGTCTGTTAAATGTAGGTGTGATTACAGATATTCTCATGTGTTATCCCCATTACAATAATCTTTGCCATTATGCAAATATACAAATATTTCTGTCATTATCCAATACTCTCTGTTTGTATTTTCTCCTAAATTTGGAAATAGTTTATATATCCATTCACAATGTTTGCATTTCATAACCAATACCTCTTACATAATTCATTTCTCACGTCCATATGTTTTGACTCATGAGATAATCCCCGGTCATTCTCTGGTAAAACATCAACACAATATTTGAATAACTCTGTAGCATAACACTTGTTAAAACTCGATAAATACATATCATCACCGTACAAATATTCCTCTCTGGTAATAGTTCTAGTTGGATTAAATAAATGATTCATTGGAATTTTATTCATAATCTCAGTACGGAAAAAAGAAAGCCCTGTATTAACTACATCACATTCACCTTCTCCTTTCCAACAGGTTCCATGCTGATAAGGTTTTTCCGGGTCCGCTGATTCGTCAAACTTTTTGCCCTTAACACCGATTAAATGATCAGGTACAGTTTTAGAGAGTGCTATTAGTTTTTCAAACAATGTAATATCATTAATCGCAAAATCATCATCCTGGATATAAATGTACTCTGTATCTACTAATGAACTAAGCATGAATCTTGGAAGGTGATTGAAATTATTACTACAAAAGAAATATACATCTTCACCGATATTTTTATACTCTCCAAGTACATCCCAAATCCATATTTTAGATTTAACAGTTTGATTGCGTATCCCAGCTATAACTTTACTGATATTATCCGGTCTTAAATATGGCATTAGTATTGTAGTAATCATGCTATATTCCTGTAGGTTATTTTATCACAATATTTTACAGTAAGTCTGTTCTGTTCACTTCTTAATTCTTTATTCGTTAAATGCTTTGTGCTGGTTATTTCATTAGTATATTCGTCAATAACAGACCAATCATAGTCTTTATCATAAAACTCGCTGCCAGGATAAGGAGCAAGTATAGTAAAACCAACAATTTCAGGTTTAATCGCATCGAGTAATTTCTCCGTCTTTTTTATAGTGTCGTAACTTTCATTCGGCATCCCTAAAATACAATAGGATCTCCGTTTTAATTTCCCCTTGGTGATGCTAAATGCTTCTTTAATCTGTTCAACTGTATTAGCTTTTTTCATGTCCTTTAAAATATTATCATCACCGCTTTCCACACCCATCCATATCTCTGTACAGTTAGCATTTACCATAGCAGTAACCATCTCTTCATCCATACAACTGGCTACAGCATTACAGCCCCATGGAGTTTTATTACCGGATTTGGTCTTTAGATTACAAAATTCTATTAAGTGTTTTTTATTAATGCCTATTTCATCATCACAAAATGAAACAAAATCAAGTCTATATCTATTAGTTATAAGATTAAATTCATCCATTATATTTTGAGGGCTTCTAAGTCTAACCTTACGACTCCATAAGCTCTTACTCGCACAAAACGTACAATTAAAAGGACATCCCCGGCTCATAGTAATTGACATAATACGCTTCTGGAAATGCTTCTGTACTCTCTCAAGGTGCCGGTCCTGCTTTATTACATCCCGATCAACAAATGGAATACTATCAAGCTCTTTAATATAATCACATTTTATAATACTATCTCTTCTACCCTGGCATATTTCAAGCATAGCCTTCTCGCCTTCTCCCTGTACGATTATATCAATGCTCGATTCTTTGATAATACCTGGGACATTAGTAGGATGAAACCCGCCCATTACAATTATATTGTTATCGTTTTTAAGAATCTTTGATAATTCTAATGCGTTTTTATACTGTGGAGAAGTTACGGATAATCCTATTATATCAGCTCCTTCGCACCCGGCAATAATATCTTCTCTGTCGTCAAAAAATTCTGTGAAAAAGTCTATCTCTATATCATCCATATGTTTTTTTAAGTAAGCGGAGATGTACCCGACTCCTATAGCCTCCCAGGTGAAGAATGATTTAGGCTGAATAAATACAATTTTCATATGCCAATCCTTTTCCTTTTGCTGAAATAGCGGTACTCACAGGAAGATCCATACAATCACAATCCTGATACATTGGGAAAGTATTTATACATTGATATGGTGATTTTTCAATCTGAATCTTAGTAGCCTTTACATAATCGATATTCTTTAGTTGCCTCACTCCGTGTATTGCGTTAAGAGCTGGCATCCTCATATTATAACCAAGCTCACTATGATAATATATATTATTGCTATAATCTTTTGCAGTAGTGCTTAGTGTTAAAATCTTTTTAGCCAGTTCAGGATTACTTGTAAGGACCGCACCGCCCCCGCCTGTATTAATCAGCTTACCTCCATTAAAACTAAGACACCCGGCGATCCCAAATGTACCTACATGCACTCCATATCTAAACACACCCATTCCCTGGCAGGCATCCTCTATAATCGGTATGTTATTAGCGACCTCGATAATCTTTTCCATTTCACAGGAGTTTCCATACAAGTGAACCGGAATAATTGCTTTTGCGTCTGGGTATTTATTTACAGCTTTTTTGAGGCTATCAGGAGACATACAGCATTCATCGTTAATATCTACAAAGACCGGATCGGCACCGCAATATTTAATTGCATTAGCGGTTGCAACAAAAGAATAAGCTTGGGTTATTACCTTGTCACCTTTAGAAATTCCCATAGCTTTTAGGATTAAAAACAATGCAGAAGTGCCGGAGTTTGTAGCTATAGCATGTTCGGACCCAGTATATTTTACAAGCTCCTTTTCAAAGATACCCGTTTCCCTACCGTTATAAGTAATATCTTTATATAATTTTTTCATAGTTATACCAATGCTCATAATGAACCGAATCATTATTTATATTTTCAATCACTATTTGTTGTCCATCTAAAAATCTATTATTCAAAGCTTTTGCAGTTATTTTCCCATGCTTGTTTATTACATCGCTTACACTATTAACACAAATCTCTACAATCCGGCTCTCATTATAACAGACCATATATTCACAATCTGGCGGGTTCCTGACTAAAGCATCTTCAAAAGAATTTGGATTATTATAATCTGCATCTGCTATAATATTTATTATTTCATTCCTTCTAAACACATGACCGCATACACTCATTGGATAGTTAAAATCTATATCAGCGTCTCTCCATTTCCATACATTACATTCTGGCTGGATTACTTTTCTTAATAATTCATAAGCCCATTTAATATTTTTACCAAGCATTAAACTTAGGCATAATATATTTTTGCTTTTAATAAATGCAGTGAATTCTTCATCATCTATACTAAATGGATGCTTGAAAACATTATCGTCAACAAAAAAAGTTGTATATTCATTAGCAAGATTTATATTGCATAGGTCTGATTTAAAACTATCACTTTCTTTAATCCAATTTACCCATGTATATTTTGCAATTAAAGCATCGTATCCGGTCTTATAATCATCGTCAGAATGTTTATAGATAACATAAAAATTCTGCTCCTGATATTTATCATAATACTCAATAATACTTCTTAGGAGCAAATCAAGCTGACAGGCCCGATCTTTTGAGAAAATGATGTTATCGATCATACTTGGTACACCTCATTATCTTTAGTTAAACATTCAATAATAGGACTTACTCCGGGGTATTTATCATGATATAAATTACAGTAATTGTAAGCTGCTCCAAGTTGTAAGGTTGGAGTATTGTTATGTAAATACCAATTTAAATGACTTTCGTCTTGCCATACAGCATCAATATTGTTAGCTCTGTCTATCTCGGTATTCTCAGCCAATACTTTACACATTTTTTTAACTTCGCTAACTTTACCGCCCCATACACTACCGGTATAATAATCAATACCATCTTTTAAATACGCTGTCGACTTAGAATTATTTTCAAACGTTGCTTTCTTTTTTTCGGTGATAAAACTACCGTGTAATACACCAACTAGATCGCCAACCGCTCCTTTAGTAAAATGATCTACAAATATATTATCAGCATCAAAGCAAAATATATATTCAACATCGAAATCATTCTCAACAATATACTTAAACTTATTAGCGGTAATCATTGGCCATGGCTTATGTTCTATCTTGATAACCTGTACATCTGGCTTGTCAAACTCACTATCAGTAAATAGAAACATCTTAGTTTCACAATCAGCCAGGAAATACTTTTTATATGACTCGTATAAGTCAGGGATAAAATCAATGTATTTACTAGTTGCTAATACTATTAAACCGACTTTCATTGATAAACTCCTTGCACTTCTTTTTGACTACACAAAATATTAAATAACCAGGTTCATACTTTATTTTACATAATTCGATAATTTCATCTCTCTTATAGACATCTTTTAAAAATGATTCCGTGTACCAATATAATGAACGATGATCTAACCATCCACCTACCTCTGGGATTTCATGTATCATTAATCCGTTTACCTTACAAAGGTCATACATATTTTTAAAACACATATATTGATTTTTAACATGCTCAGAAGTTCCAAAATTAGTTACAATGTTAGATTGAGGAAGATCTACCTTACAACATAAATCTAATTGTAATGAATCATTTTTGCCATTCAGATCTATTGACGTATAATCAATTCCTTTGCTTTCAAAATATGGTTTTGTTGGTCCTTCCTCCTGCTTATTTATCCAAAAGGATTGACTACCTATTTCTATAATACTTTTATTAGGCTTTATATATTTATCGATTTTCTTTAATAGTTTTTCTGATATTCCCATTATACCCTCACATACCAAGATTTAAAATAATTTTCGTTAGTTAGATTAAAATTATCAAATAATTCGTTTACAGCTTTATTCACACCAAAGTTATATTTTTTTTCATATTCAGGTGAAGGATAATAATCATGCCCGGCTATGATACCACCGGGAGCAACTTTAGGAAGCCATTTCTCAATGTCATTCTTTACTGTCTTGTAATCATGATTAGCATCTATGTAAACAAAGTCAAAGAATTTATCATCAAACCTTCTTACTGCATCATTAGACGGCATTTTATATATGCATACATTTTTCAAGCCATCTATTTTATTTTTAATAATATCATAGCTCTCTATGTGATGCTTTAAACTATAATATTCATCTTCTGCAAATTCCCATGTGTCAACCAAGTGATACATATTATCTTTACTGTAATACGAACTAAAGAACTCACCCCGATCCACTCCAATTTCTACCATCCTAAAAGGACTTTTAATAAGTGATATCAAATCTTCTCTAATCATTTTCATCGGTCCCTGGAAACATTTCCCTTGATGGTAACATTATAGCTTTTATCTTGCTCTCAATTTTCTTATCCTCAAAGGTAATGAAATAATATTTTTTTTCTCCTATAATCATAAGCCCACCCGGAATGATTTTCCATTCAAAACAATGTATTTTTTCAACTTCATATTGTTTCATCCTTGCATTGATAATTATAAACCTGTAGCAACAGCCCTTACACCATTCATCATACCAGACCATTGTTTTTCTAAAAGATCCCGGTTCTTTCCTTCCTTTTCAAAATGGATAATATCTTTCTGTATTTTAATAGGCTCTGGACAATTTAAAGTGATATGGTGAGCACCGCCTACAAATTTAAACTTGCGATTCCATTTATAAAATCTTGGTTGCCAATCGGGATAATCTTTTATCTGTTTTTTTGAATCTGTTATATCCTTATAAAAATCAAATGTTCTACGTGAAACAAGACCATAAATATTATTACTATCTGCCAGTACTGGTAAATACTCGGATAACTCTTTACTAAAGCATTCGTCAATATCCATGATGATTATATTCTCACCGTCTATTAAATAACTACAGCTAATATTTCTTTGCATGGCTTGCATCTCATGGTACGTTTTAATGTAAGGATGGCTATAAACCTCTGCTCCGGCTTTCCTTAATATCTCTACGGTGTTATCGGTAGACCCTCCGTCAATAGCTATCACACGCCCAATAGAGGGATGATTAATAACGTTCTCAATAAACCTGGGTAAATTATGCTCTTCATTCTGGACAATAATAGGCATAGTTAATTTTCTTTTAGACAATAGATTAATATTAACAGGGGTAACCACATCATCAATAATTCTATTATTAGTGATATTTCTATCACCTATAAACACACGCTTATTATTATTAATAGGCATCTCAAACATTTTATTGTAAATCTCTTCTGGGGATATATCCATGCATGGTGCTAAGTAATTAGAATTATCCTCTTTGCCTATCTTCTTACATTTAACCATGTGGAAATCACCGCATCCCTTACAATCAAGGTCTTTCCAAATGACTCTTTTCTCTCCGCTATAATATCTTAACCGCAAATCAGGTGTTATAATACTAAACATCGCTACAGTAGGAACATGGCAAGTTAAGGCAACATGCATAAGTCCACTGTCGGCAGCTACCAAGTAATCAAGATCTCGTATAAGGCAAATCGCTTGCCGTCTATCTGTTTTGCCCTGTAAGTCGATAACTCTTTTATTATTAATTCCTTTAACAAAATCATAATGACCTAATAATACTATAATCGCTTTCTTGTTGATCTTTAGGATATACTCTATTAATTCCTTGCCCTTATCATAACGCCTGTACTTATGGCTGGCATCACATTGGATACCGATATAAATATAACCTTTCTTTTTAGTCAATACGCTTTTTTCATTCTCTTTAAAGTATAGTTTAGGCTCTTTTTCTTCCTGTGATAATTCCATATTAAAAGGCTCATTATATATATCTGTTCTATGGGCTTTATCTCTTAAATGGTGAACCTCTGAATAATTACGTAAATCTTCCCAACAATCATATTCATTGAGCCTTAATTTATCAATATGCTCCTTACCGCTCATTGTTATAACTCTGTTAATAGTTGGATGGTTCTCAAATACTTCGGGATACATACAGGCCACATCTATCTCGGTATTCGTATCTGTTGCAAGCTTATGGAGTATAGGCTCTAACATTAATAAATCACCTATCCCGGCATCTCTCACAATAAGTCTTTTAAGTTTTCTATCTTTAAAATATGCTTCTGGGTTATCGCAAAATGTAACATCTTTAAAACTATCTACATAATCCATGGCTATGTTTAAATCAAATTGTAATGGTATGTTAGGTTTTAGAAAAATATGTTTTTTAAGCTTGATATTTATATTATCAATTTGCTCACCTACATTAACAATCCAAACTTTACGATCAACTTTCTTGGTTACTATATTCATCTCTTCATTAGACTTGTATTGTTTATCAAATTTTATTTCCATAATTAATATTGAAAGAACGTGTCTTCCTCTTCCCTATATTCAATTATCATTTGTCTACCTCGCCAAAAATCATCATCAGGATCACCCATCTCGAAGGGGTTAATATCAAGCCCGAATACCATTCCTTCCTTTTGCCTGTTAGCTTCTTTCTTAAACTCTGCTTCTATTTGCTTACTAAAATCTAGTATGTTATCAAGTGCATCTTCAATATCAGGGTAGTATATGGCAAACTCTACACGCACAATAAAAAACCGTGTCTCTAGTGTATTGCTATCATTTACCTCCGTTCTCTCACCGCCATCATCTATAGTAATATAGCTACCCCTGGGAGGCTTCTTAGGATCATTCCAATATCCTTTATATACATCGTCCGTAACTATACCACCTGTGGTAATATCACCGGCTGTAATACCAGCTTCTAGAAAAGTTACAATATTATCAATTAAGTCTTTCATATTTTGGTATTTTTAAACCACCAATTATATATTAGATTAGAGTATCGGCCTTGGTCTTTTCTGGTATATTGTACTGTTGGCCGGGATGGATCACTCATTATGTATTCACCAAGCTTATGTTGTGTGCCATATTTCATTCTATCAGCACCTATTTTGACGATACGAAATGAGTTTTTAAATGAGCCACTAGCTTGTAATAACTTTGAGTTTGAAGAAAATCTTCGTGATTTTGCGCCATCTGTTCCAGGCCGCTTTTTAAATGTACCATTCTTATTAAGGTAATAACCAACACCAACACCCCTCCCAAAATCGGTCCACTTTTCCCGGTCTAAATAAGCACCCTCTTTC
>Ga0075125_10001317_pt1 | contig 11951 bp, 14 predicted proteins | sample AntAceMetag02UKN_FD_69810 | JGI IMG/M metagenome (GOLD analysis project Ga0075125, IMG submission 69810) | Saline lake microbial communities from Ace Lake, Antarctica - Antarctic Ace Lake Metagenome 02UKN | ecosystem: Environmental > Aquatic > Non-marine Saline and Alkaline > Saline | place... | reverse complement strand
TACTATTTGACGAAATTCAGGACCACACCATCTTCTCATTGATACTAAATTTCCTGTGTACTTTCTGTCTTTGTCTTCCTCTGTAATATAGAAGTCAAACAAAGCTGAACATACAAAATCAATTTTATCCGTTATGTCCTCAAAGTTATACATCAATCTTTCGTCAGCATCCAAATACACAAACCATTCAGGATTATCTTTTTGTGCTTCTTCAACTAATGCTTGGCGTTGCTCTCTTTCTATTATTGCTAACTCTCTTTGTCCGTCCCACTTTTTTACGCCAATAATTGATTTAACAGCAGGATGCTTTTTGCATATTGCTACTGTGTCATCTTCCGAAGCGTCATCAAAGACATAGATGCCAGCAGTACAATATTCTGCCATAGCATCTAAATGCTCTTTAATTGTCAATGCCTCGTTCCTTATACGGGTTAGTCCCGCTATTTTTAAACTCCTCATACCTTTTTTATAACTTCATTATAAATTGACTCAAATTTATCGGCAATGGTTTTTACATTATGATTCGTTTCTATAATAGTCCGATTGTCTTTTCCCATTTGCTTATAATCGCCAGCAAAAATCTTTTGTATTTCTTTAGCTAGTTTCTTTCCATCCCATTGCTCTTTATTTGTTCTGCTAGAAAAATTCTTTTGTCTAATCTTTGAATAGTTTTTAGAAGTAATCACGCCGTCGTATCCTGCATAATCTCCGACAATGGCTGGTTTACCCATAGCCATAATTTCTAAAATACTTCTGCCTACTCCAATTCCTATGTCGCACTCTCTTACTAATTCTTCAGTAGCAAACATCATTTTGCCGTTTGTGCCTATCACTTCAAGTTCAGCATCTAATATTTTTACTGCTTCCCATACTTCCTTTGCTTCCCACTCATTATGATAATAATTACTAGCAACTAAAATTTTCAATTTCTTTTTTGCGGGTTTAAAACTATATTTAAACCTATCAGTATCAATCGGATTTCGTATTACTTCTTTTTTGCTATCCTCTATGTCTTTGAATTGAAAATCATAGACTTCTTCGGATACACCGATATATTTAGATATATCTACGTCACGAGGATATTTCTCTGGTCCAGGCAACACTCCGTGGCTAACAAAAATGGCAGGCAATTTTGTAAATTTGCTATGAACTTCTGAGACTACTTCAGTATGCTGACCGTGTAATATATCAAATTCATTTCCGTCCATTACTTTAGCTATGTCATTTTCTAAAGAACTAACTACCGAAATATTAGCATCTATAAATCTCTTTCCTTGCAATGCCAAGCTAACATTCGGCGAATAGATAGTTAGAATATGACCTCTTTTGACTAACTCTTTTCCTAGAGTATATAAATAAGTATCTGAACCAGAATACCAAGTTAGTCTGTGGTTCGTCATTAAAATTCTCATACCTCTTAACTTTAAAATTAATTAAAATAATTCTAGAATAGTTAATTTTCCTGCAGAAGCACTCTTGATAGCTGAAATACTTGCTATTTTAGATAACTCAACTTCTACTGGAATATTTGCAGGAATATACATTCCCGTCACTACTGTTACTGCTGGTTTATTAAACAAAACATAGCAAGCAGTAGTAGCAGTCAAGATTACTTTTTGACAAAGTCCGCTTAACACTTCATTAACGGAAGCATCAAAATCAATTTGGACTACTCTGTTGTTTGTGTAGGCTGTCATAAATTTGCTTTTATAGTTTCGCCAACTTGAGTAAACTCTTTCTCAATACCAGCGACCCTTTTTCCGTCTTTAATAATATTAATACTGCCGTCAACTAGGCGTTCTTTTGTATACTCAGCATCTTCTTGCCCAAGCAGTAAATCAGCTATCTTAAATGCTAAAGTAGGCATAGACTCTTTGTCTGTGCCTAAAATTTGACCTAAGTATGCTTTTTTTTCATCATAGAATTTCCAAATTGGATGAACTCTATGCTTTTGGATTGTAATAGTCATAGATAAAATTTTTTAAGTAATACTTTTTGGTTGTTCACTATTAGATAGACTAACTATTTCTATCTCTACTAAATTTTTTACTTCTTTATAATCATATTCAACTTTCTCATCTTCTGAGAATACTGAAATATCATCTTCCATTCCCACCATCTTTTTTCTATCCTTCCAGAATAAAATGGCATCTCTCTCGGGCATTATACATTTTCCACTATTATCAAATTGATAAATATTGAAAACTTCTCTTTCAGGACCTTGATTGGGTTTTACTCTTTGATAAACAACAACTACTTTTTCTAAGAATGATGTTTTAGATTTTACTAAAACTTTTACTGGCTCTCGTTCTTCTCCATCATCATCTTCATCTTCCTCCTCATTATCTTCGGAGTTTTCATTTTCCTCAGTATTCTCGTTTTTGTCCTTATTCTCCTCAGAATTTTCATTAGAGTTTTCAGAAGAATTATTTTCCTCTGACTCAGTAGTTGTTTCTTTTTTATCTTCTTCTGATTTGTTATCAGAATTGTTGGCTTTATCTTGTTTGTTCTTTTTATTAAACATAGGTGTTTCTTAATTATTTACTCTTTAATAATACTCTGCAAAAGGGGCAGGCAGAAAAACTACCTGCCCCAATTAACTATACCTGACCAATATTTTTAACAATCGCTTGCCATTGAGGAATACGTAATTCTAATACGCAGTTCCAAACAACTGATTGTGTTTCAGCCAAAGTTAGAGCACGATAAACCGGAAGTTTATACATAGGCTCTGCCTCTGCCATAGCGATTTCTCCCATTGTTAAGATGAAAGCGTCATCGTATGGAGTGTTGATTGAGTTGGTAGTATTAATGAAATTATCCATTATAATATCCAACGGACCTGCGAAACTCATATAACGGGCTAGGTTATAACCAAAGGTCATACCCGCACCTGGGTCATTATAAGTAACTACAGTCGCCCAAGTTGTAGCCAAATCTCTAATATCTCTCGCGGAGATAAATAAAGTTTCTGGCATTCCGCCTTGGTCAATTACTGCCTGAATAGCGGTGTCTAGATAGGTCGTAGAAATTTTGTTTGCGGAAGCGTTCACAATATTAGCTGACGCATTGTCTAAAACTAAATTGTAAATTCCATCAAACTCATTCGGTGAACCTGTCGCATCACCATAAAACGACTTTTTCTCAACATCTTGCACTATCTTACGCATCCCGTGCATAACGTGCATATCCATTAAGTCAAAATAATCGCTTGCGCCCCACTGTGCTTTATCACAAACTTCTACCTTAGAAGCAAAAGTTTTGATTTGCGCAGAGTAACGAGTTATGGTAGCCTCGTTGTCTGGCGGAGTTCCACACTCGGCTGTTGCGGTGTCATTACTGCCTAATGCAGTAATCATATCCCATTCGTGGGTTATGCCGTTAGCCTTGGCTTTGCGGACCTTATCAAGGAAAGGAGTTTTCCTATCCGTGATGTCTGCTAAGCGGTTGTCTAGATGCTCACGCTGGGCGTATGTTGAAGTTGTGGAGGTAGAAACTGTCTTTTCTAAAATCTTCGCAGCTTCTGCCAAACCTGTTTTGACATCGCTGGATTTTTCTAGAACTTTAACAGCTTCTAGCAATCCCTCTGCTACATTTTTATACATACGCTAAAAAAGTTAAATGATTAAATTATTGAAAAAGAACTATTCTTTCTTAGCCCATCGTTTACGGACCTTGCCTAATTCTACAAACGCCTTTTCAGGGTCGTTAGCGTTATCCTTACGGACAGACTCTAACTCTTCGTCAAGGGTTTTAAATACTCCTTCTTCAGCTTCCTCGTTTTCCTCTTTGTCAAGAACAGCACTTTTTACAGTTTTGCGATTGAATTTGCCCTTTTTAAGCATCTTTTCAATCTTATCTTGACGGCTAACAATAGACTTCAACATATCTACAACTTCTGTAGATTTGTTTTCAGTGTTCTTGTCATCTTCTTCTTTAGAATCCTCATCAGAATCATCTTCTGACTTGTCTTCTTTTTTACCAAATAATTTACTAAAGAAATTATTCAGCGAAGAAGTAACGCCCTTATCAACCATCTCCTCTACGTCTTTACGACTAAGAGATTTTTCCTCATCTTTGTCTTCATCTTCATCATCGGACTCATCGGAGTCGTCAGATTCCTTAGAATCTTTCTTGTCCTTTTTGTCCTTTGAATCGTCATCTTCGTCGTCTGATTCCTCGTCTGATTCCTCATCGTCATCAGCGTCCTCATCAGAAGATTTATCATCTTCTTTAGATTCGTCTGAATCCTTTGAATCATCATCGTCATCAGAATCACCGGCGTCATCTTCGTTATCTTGGTTTTCTTCCTCAGCATCATCTTCGTCCTCGTCCTTAGCGTCGTCAGCTTTTTTACTAGCTTCGTCAGCTTTGGCTTTGTCAGAAGTCTTTTTTGCTTCGTCAGATTCAAGCGAAGATTGGTCTTTCTTGGTTTTACCCATAGTGGTTTCTTCGTTAATATTTAGACTAAAGTTTGTTAATAATTTTTTAAGTGAATCTTCTCCAATAGATTCAAAAGATTTTTCAACAAAAGCAACTAATTCTTCCTTAGACAATTCTGATAACTTATCTAAACCGTTTGCTCTCTCAATTTTTTCTACTGATTTGGAGATTGCTCCCACCCAAGTTTTTGGATTTGCTGGCGTGGAAGTTACAGCAATATGGTCAAGTTCAATATCTTTAAACACTCGTTTAAAGGTTTCTTTTTTCTTGTCCCATTCCAATTTATAATCTTTTACAAAACCGCCAATAGACAAGCCTAATTCTTTTTTCTTTTCAGTCAAAGCATACCATAAATCCTCAGCTTTAGAAGTTTTGTCTAACTCTGCTTTCATTATTAAACGATTTTTCTTATCTACTGATAATTTAGTGACATCCCCTAAATCGGACTGCCAAGATTTATCGTGTTCTGCATTTAAGCCAATTACGTGCTTTTTAATGCTCGCAGCCATTGACTTAATAGCACTCGATGCCATTTGGTCGCCGTGCAAATCAATATCAGTTGAAGACGCCGCACCCTCAATGAACCGCTTTTTAACTTTCTCACCCTCGTCATTGAGCGTTACTTCTTCATAACACTTAGCGATAGGGATAGCAAAAGAAAATCTAACTGCTTCTGCTTGGCTGTTTTTACTTTTTTTTAACATAGAGTTATGTATTAGAGTATTAATATTAATCTTCTTAAGGGTTAGGGAAGACAGTTATCTTCAACTAACCCCAAAAAACAAAACCCAACCCTCAAAAAGACTAAATAAAAACCACGCCACACGACACAGAGTCGTAGGCGTGGTTATGCGTTGATGCAACGCTAAGATAAAGCCCGCAGTTCAAATATGCTTGTATTATACCATAAAAAATATAAAAGCAAAGGATTGAATTCAATTGTATAATAGATTGCCTAAGGTTAGGCAAAAAATAATTAATCTTCGGAGTTTTCCACAACCGCCTTTTTTGTTTCTGGTGCAGAAATCCTATTTGACCTCTTTAGATTACTTTCTGTTTTTAGACTAAAACCACAACTTACTATGACCGTGCCAACACCAACAGTAACTTTGTTCTCAGATTTGCACCGCGGGCAAACCGTTCTTTGTGTGTGAGGCTCTCCTGAACAAGGCAATTCTATGTTTGCCAGATACCGAGAACATTTTTGACATCTCCAAGTAAAAGTCATATGCAAATTATTTATTTTTTAATCTTCTCAGCAGTAACGAATATTTCTATTAATGAATCAAAATATTCTTTTTGTGGCTGTCCAATAGTAACATTAGAAAAGCCTGCTTTGGTCAACAAGTCTTTGATTATTTCAACAGTGTACCCTGTTAAATACTGCTCTGTTGAATCATTCTGACTACCATAGATTAAATCTAAACACTTTTCTTCGTGTGTTTGTAAGTATTTGCCCATCGCTTTTTTAGTGTCCACTACAATAAGAGTAATTTTTCCGTGGTCTTTTAAAACTCTGAACCACTCTGTTAAAGCTGACAAAGCATTTGCTTTATCTAACTTCTGCAAAGTTCGTTTAGAGAAAACTTCATCCACAGTTTTTTCTTCAAATGGTAATGAGGAAAAAGATTCAGAAGTAAACTCTGTGTGAGGAAATTTTTGTAAGTCAAAGTGAACCCAATCTCCTTTTAAGAACACAGGACTCTTTCCTCCAATTTCTAATTTAAACTCTTTTTCAGAAGAGGGTGAACGAACTTCTCCGTTAGGAGCAGATTCAGCTACACTTCCCTCTTGCTGTCGCTGTCTTTCAGGAACAGCTTTTTTTATGATGCTACCGCTTTCTACAGTCATAGTTTTATGTTTAGATAAATAAAATTCTTTATGTTTAATTCTTACTGCTTGTAAGCATTCTTCAATATTAGTTTTATTGGAACTAATATCGCCGGGTTTATAGCGAGCCAAAAATAAAGTTTCGTTAATATGAATACCTGTTTTGCCTTGCTCTGCCATTGTTAGCCATATATCCCAATCCTGAAATCTCTTTAGGCTTTCATCCCAGCCCTCTTTTGGAAAATCAGAAGCTCTAACCAAACTCATTGTTGAAATATAATTAGTTGCCTTTAACTTTTCTACATTCCAAGGTAGTCCGCTGACCTTTCCTGATAGCTGTCCTATTCTATCGTAGTTACAATAAATTAAAGAAGAATCTGAATAGCGTAATTTACTTAAAAATACTTCAAGCATCATTGGCTTTAGCTCAATGTCATCATCACAGAAAAATAAATATTCTCCCGTTGCTTTTTTAAGTCCTTGATTTCTTGCCCACGATGCTCCTTTTAACTCTTTATCTCTCACAATAATAATTTCTATTCGTTTATGTGTTTGCTCTCTTATATACTTTACACAATCAGGCTCTATCCCCTCATCTAAGCGTGTTGGAATAATAACAGAGATTAAGACATCTTTTGTTGAAGACTTGCCTAATATTTTAGTCAATCTTTTTTCTGGAAATCTCTCGGTTAATAATTTATGATTTGCTAAGTCGTTATCATATCTTCCTGAACTAGAAGAATGATAATGATTACAAATTGTTTTTATAAAACCAAAGCTATACCCTCTCTCCATAGCTTTCATAAATAATTCGTTGTCCTCTCCTCCATTTTTATACCCCTCGTGAAAGCCCCCTAACTTTTGAAATACTTTTCGTTTAATTACAAACGCCGCACCCGTAGCAGGTACTTGGCATTTATCAGAAGCATTAAAACCTAGAGAAGTTTTAACAGAATCTATAAAACTATTTATATTCCCAAACTTTCCCCAATACATATTCATTCCATAAACTGTTTTGTTTAAACTCGGAATACACAAAGGCAATCCAACAATATCCTCATCGTGTTGTTCAATCTCATTTAACGCCGCCTTAGTTAGCACAACATCATCATTTAAAAATATTATTCTTTCTGCTTCGCTTAAAAAAGAACCTTTATTGCAGGCTTCTGCAAAATTAAATCCACGCACAATAAATACTTTATAACTCATTGGTAATTGCTGTAAGCAACCACCGATTAAATCATACCGATTGTGGTGTGGGATAACAATGTCTGGTAATGTTTTATTCATAGATTTCACTTATAAACTTAAAATTATTTCCTTTTAATGACTTTAAATACTCAAAGCTTTCTTCTAAACCATTGTTACACACATTTTGTATATGACAATGTACTGAATTTTCATTTAATCTGTATACTATATTATCTCCCACTACTGCTTTTGGTGTTTGAGCTACAATATAATTTCTTTCTGATAACGCTTCATACAAACCCTCCGAACCTGCCCAAAAAGGAGGTTTAAATATTTTCTCGTAACAACCAGTAGCTTCTACTTTGTCTAATACTTCTAATGTTTTTTCTTTTGTCCAAGTAGAGCATTCTAAATGTGTATGCTTATCTCCGTGTACTGCTAACTCAAGCCAAGTGTGGTGCAAAACTTCTCGTAAAAATTCTTTACTGCATTTACTCGGAACAGTAAACAAAGTAACTTTCAAATTGGGTATCTCTTTTTTTAATGCTTTTAATAAATCAAGATTATTATTATCTTCACTAAAGTCATCAAAGTCCATTACTAATTCTTTTTTTGTCCATTCTACTATAATATGATTTTTTCCCCATCGCTTACTTTCTTTACTATAAAAATATTTATTAATATCCTCTAAATCAAAAGACCAAATATGTTCAGAAGAATCAATTCTATTTTTATAAGGAAGAATAGCAATAAATTTACCACCAACTTTTAAAACTCTTTTTGCTTCATCTGAAAATTCCTGTAAAGCATCAATATGCTCTAACACTTCCATAGCAATTACTTTATCAAAACGATTGTCTACAAAGGGTAAACTATGAACTTCTCCCTTTTCAAAAACACCTTTCAAAAAAGACTTTTTATTATGCTGAATTGCTACATCACTAATATCAACACCAGTATATTTAATCTCTCTTTTACTATCTAAAAACTCAAAAAATTCTCCTTTACCACAGCCTACCTCTAAAACTTTATCTCCTGTAGAAATAAAATCTAAAGCTAGACTAAATCTATCAAAGTTCTCTCGGCGAATTCCTTTTGATAGTTCATTAGAATAAATATTATTCCAATATGCTTGCGTGTTTGGGTTGTCTTTTTTAATTCTTTTCATATTAAAAAATATATTCTTTATTAAAATACTCTGGGTAACGCTTTTCTTGCCCTTTAGTTGTCTCAAAATGATTAACTATTAAATCAGACATATAGCCTACTTTAAATTTATTTGCAGTAAAATAAGCATTCAATGGTTTATCATTTAGCCCCTTGCTTTGGCTCATTGCTTCTGTAAAATCCTGAATACGCATTGCTCTGAATATCCCACCGATATATCCTATTCTTTGGATATTAAATTTGCCAAGTACTTCTTTCGGACCAGCGGGCGGGCTGTTAGTAATTCCTTTTACAACAGGACTAACAACATACTTACTCGGTTCTTTTTGCAAAGCATTAACAGAAAAAAATTCATTAATTGCTTCTAAAGTACTAGGAGAAATAAATTCACAATCAGAATCAACTTTTATAATAATATCTATTCCTTTTTTAACTAGCCAATCATACCCTTGTTTAGAAGCAAAAGAGATGCCTTTATTTTCTTCATTTCTAATTACATTAAAGCCCTCTTCCTTTAACCACTCATAAGAACCATCTGTTGAGCCATTATCAACAATAATCTGTTCAAAAGGCACTACTGCGTTGTTTTTTAGGCTTTTTAAGCAATGGTAGTTATAATATAAGCGGTTAAGCGTTATGGTAAAAATTCCTATCTTCATATTAAGTTTCTTTATAAGTAAATTCATTTATGTAACTTCTCTCAACTTCTCCTTTGCCTACTAAGGCAGTCATAATATGTCCTATGTCTATTGAAATTTTTCCCTCTCGTTTTATTTTGGGTCCGAGCCAATTTGATGGTATCCCCATTGCTAGTAAAGCTACATCATAATCAAATTTTTTGGTGTCTTCAAACATTTGCTTAACTTCGTTTCCTACTTTTGCAAATTCTGAACAACCTATTGACCCTACGATTTCAACTTTATCCAAATTCATTTCTTTATAATATTCTATAAAATCTTTCTTCTTCATTAGTCGTTCTACCTCAGGTGCGTGAAAGCCAACTAATAATACTTTTGCTCCTTCAATAGCTTTAAAGAAAGAACCATTAGTTACCATACCGTATCTTAAAGCTAATTTAACTAATAATCTCAATCCAGTTATATTATAATGTTCAAAAATTTTAGGATACATATAGAAAAATTCTGCCCAATCTATTTTGCCTACCCTTGGGTCACATTCTCTGTTTTCTGCTCTATGCGTATAAATAAAATCATTCTCTGGTATCATTTCAAGTATTTCTTCCTTTAGCCAAGTCATACTAAAATCAACTCCACTTACTTTTAAATAAGTGTCCATTTTATTTATAGTAGCAACCTCAGGACAAGCTAGAAAAATTTGTTCTGCATCTCCTAAACAAGTTACTGAAAATGGTACTTTATTTTTAAATGCTTCTTCTAATTCAATAAGCATTTCACTAACATCGTGCAAGGTATAATTTTCACTCATAATTTTTTAGTTACATTTTTTACAAATAGGATAATTGTGATGACTCAACGAGTTATCTCCCCATAGTTCTAAAATATTTTTATTATTAGCATTGCCTAAAATAACCTCTTTCTTCCAGCAATTACAGCATAATAACATACTGCCATCGCATAAAATATTCATATTTGTCGTTAGCTGAAAACACGCTTTCTTTTCAAATTCAAATTTAGTTTTTGAGTCTGCTGGTTTATTTATCTCAACACTCCCTCCTCTGTTTACTGCCCAATACTCATCAACTATTGTTACGTCAGGAAAAATCTTTTTTAGCTCTTTGCTTTCATTTTGGTTTTCTATCGTTTTTACAAAATTTATATAACTTCTTTTTTTGTACTTTTCTAAAAAGTATTTAACATTCGGAATTGTTATATCCCATTTCAAAGGGTACATTGCTTTTTCGTAAGTTTCTTTTGTTCCACCATTGATATTAAAAACCATTGTATCAATAGGAACATTGCATAATTCATCAGCTTTTTCTCTTGTGAGCAATCCAGCATTTGTAGAAAGATGAATTTCACATTTTGGACAAAGAGCTTTTGCAATCGTAATCAAGTGTGACAATCTTTTATCAAACAACGGCTCACAATGTAAATACATTCCTATCTGTCCTGTGTATTCAGGAGTTAGGTCTTCAAGAATTTTCTGAAATAGCTCTAACGGCATTATTTGCTCTATTTCTTTTGCGTATGTGTCTTTGTATGGACAAATTAAACACCTAGAATTGCATCTATTAGTTATTTGTAAGAAAACTGCTTTAGGAAATTTATTTGTCATATTTTTACCAATCAATTAACATTGAGCTCTTTCCAATACTTATTTGAAAATAGCTATCTAAATTTTTAAAATCAATATTTGAAATCAGGATAAACAATATCCACAATACTATTGCTATAATGGTTGCACAAATTGTTATGCCAGGAATCTTCATTAAAAAATACATTTACCATTTAAGTGGTCTATTTCGTGTTGAAACATTTTTGCTCTAAGTCCGCCAAGGCTTTCTTCTTTCAATTCTGATAAAGTGCCTTCCCAATCAAGAACATAGTAATCTACTTCACATTTATTATAGCGGTCAACTGCTATGCCTTGATTTTCAGGAAAACTGGCACAGCCCTCAACGCTTTTTACAAAATGTCGGGTATGCTTTTTTATTTCAGGATTAACAATTATCTCTCCCGCTGTTGTTACAAAAAATCTTAAAGGATTTTTATTTTCTACTTGCGAATGTGCTAACGCTATAATTTGTTTGAATATCCCAGTAGGTTCATTGCAAAATGTATGCATCTTTTTTGCAATCTCTAAAATTCTTTCAGTGTCCTCAATAGTAACTTGTTTACTAATTTTATTATGAGGATTCACAATAAGTTGTTCTTCTTGTTTTTGTTCTGTCATATAAATTTAATTACACCAGTTAATATTTGAACTTTTTGCCCCCGGAACATTTGCTTCTATGTGTTTTGCATCCTCGTCTGTTGGACCAGCCCCGCCTCTACTTCCTGCTAACTCTAAAATAGATTTGCCTTTTTTCTTCTTTGGCGGTTTTTCTCCATCATCAATAGCTTTTAATATTCTTGGGTCGGGCTGTCCACCAGGAGCAACCGAGGCAACTGGAGTGGTTGGCGTAACAGGCGTTCTCGGAGTACTCGCAGGAGCGGGAGAAGCGGATAGCTTAACTTTATGCCCACAACTAAAGCAGTCTAGCTTGCCCGCCTCTAGGTCTAAACTCATTCTAGTTTCACATTTAGGACAAAACATCTCAGGGCTTTTTGCTCTTTCAATAAGCTCTAAAATAGACACTTTGAATTTGCTCTCTTTGTCTTCTGGAATATCAAATTCCT
>Ga0075125_10001316_pt1 | contig 11957 bp, 22 predicted proteins | sample AntAceMetag02UKN_FD_69810 | JGI IMG/M metagenome (GOLD analysis project Ga0075125, IMG submission 69810) | Saline lake microbial communities from Ace Lake, Antarctica - Antarctic Ace Lake Metagenome 02UKN | ecosystem: Environmental > Aquatic > Non-marine Saline and Alkaline > Saline | place... | reverse complement strand
TTTATACTTAGTTTTATGGTACAGAAAATAACATGCCCACATTGTAAGAAAGACAGCGTAGTTAGACGAGGAACATTCAAAACAAAAGCACACGGCAAACAGCAAAGATACTTTTGTAAAAGTTGTAATAAAAAATTTATCCCTCAAACTCCATCCTTTAAAATGAAAAACAATCCAAAGAAAATAACTCTGTGTCTTGACCTATTCTAAAAAGGAGTAAGCACAAGAGAGATACAAAGCAATCTACAAGCATTTTGCCCCCATAATTTAAACCACGAAAACTTAACACTCTCTCTAAACAACTTTCATCCACTTCTTTAAAATAGAACTAAACACAATTGAAGCAACAATATAAAATACAAACCACCCCATAAATCCTAAAAATCTAACAGGTTCCCCTGCTGTGGTAGCCATAACAGTAAAATAATCATCAAACCATCGGAAAAATAAAATTAAAGGAACACCTGTATAAACCATCCCTCGCATACTTAATTTAAATTGTTTAGGAATAAAACTCATTTGCTTTTTTTGAAGTTCCATCATCTTTTTAGGATGATTTTTAAATTCTTTCATTTGTTTTTGAACTTCTTTTTGTTCTTTTTTTAATTCTTTTAAAGTTTCTTGATCTGTAGCATATTTTTGAACAAGTGTTGTAAGAATAGTTATGACAAGAACTACAATTGACATTCCAATTGTTAACTCCCAATTCATTAAAATACCTGCAGTAGGATTTAAAATAAAATGTATGGAGTTTTTTATTGCAGGAACTTTATCCCAAAGACCTGCAATTACCAAAGAGATTAACATCACAATTATTATTGGTTTAAAACTTGTTTTTCCCTCTTTATTTTCCATTTTATTTATTTCCCATAAATTTTCTCAATGCAGGATTCATATCTTCTGCATGTTGTTGAGCAATACTTTGGTAAAATTGATACATAATCATAATTACTAACAATATAGCTGTTCCCGATATTAAAGCACCTAATAAATCTGTAAGAGCGGCTAATAAACCTATTGCAGCTCCCCCCATCACTGTTAAGGGCATAATATATCTTTGCAAAACACTTTCTAATATCCTGTTGTCTTGTCTAAATCCTGCAATTTGTAATCCAGAAGAACTTATTTTTTCTGCTTGTTCTCTTGCCCCCATTCCAGAAGTTTTTACCCAAAATACAGAAAACATAGTACATAAAATAATAAATGCAATTATATGGGTTAATCCTTGAAGCAAATATATTGGTAAGAAACCCCCTCTAATTGTTAAATCCAAAATGTTCGTTGAACCCATCCAAAATGCAAGTCCTGAAACTGCTTGACCATTTACAAATTCACCTAAAAAAGTAGCATGCCCCAGCCAGTTTTCAAACATCCCCCCAAATAATTGGATATTTGCAATTAAAGCTGCTGCAAAAATAACAGGTATAACAGAAGCATAAAAGAAAGATAAAGGCCATTTCATACCATATCCTCTTATTCTTCCATAAGATAAAGGAATTTCTACTTTCAGAGATTGTGCCCAAACTACAAGTAAAAAGATAGCTATTGTAGCTACAATTGCTGCAGCTGCAGATAAAAATTCTGTAGGGGCTTTTTGATTACCAATTAAAGCTTGAATTAAAACTAAAACTTTACCTGAACAAGGAGTTCCTGAAAAGTCCATTAAACAACTTTTTCCTTGAGCATTTATGAACTGGAATGCGCTTGCAATTAATCTCCAAGAAACTCCTGCACCAATAAATAAACTAACACCAGAACCAAATCCCCATTTTTCAGAAACTTCATTCATATAATAAATGGCCAACCCCCCAAGAATCAATTGAAATATCACAATTCCAGCATATCCTGGATAAGCTTCAAGACCGTTCATCATAACATAAACAAGTGCTTCAAAAACTATGAAAAACATAACCAATATTTTTTGTAAACCTTGAAAAAACTTTTTACCTTCAAGAGTGTTTAAGTTTATTTTTATTATTCCTGCACCTGTTAAAAGTTGAAGAATAATAGAAGCCATTACAATCGGACCAATTCCCAACGAAATTATTGAACCAAAATCTGTTCCAAGTATGATTGCAAGATATTCAAATCTTTCTAATGCGGCAGACGAAAGCCCAAATAAAGGAATATTAGCTAAAACAAAAAAGGCTCCAAGAATTATTAGTGTCCATTTTAATTTAACATTAAAACTAATTTTTTTCTCTGAGGGACCTTTAACCTCAGGAATTATTGAAAATATCTTTTTGAAATCCATGATTATTTATCGAGAAGATTGTTTTTAAAGGTTATTTCTCTCGCTCTTTTTTCTTTTTCTTAGCCTCGTGTTTCGGGTTTACTACTATCGGAGTTTCAATCTTCTTTTTTATTTTAACTTTAATTTCTCCTCCAGCTTTTTTAACTTTTTCAATTGCAGATTTTGAAGCTTCTAAACAAGAGATAATCATTTTTTCTTTAATTTCTCCTGTTCCAAGTATTTTATATTTATCTAATTTAATTTCCCAAACATTTCCTTTCTTTTTTCCATATTTTTCCAAGTTATTTTGTATGTTAAATAGGTTTATTCTTTGTCTAATATCTTTTATGGTGCCCATGCTTGTGAAACCTTGTTTACCAAAATATTTATTGCCGTATTCTTTTATAATAAGTGTTTTCTTATGGTCAGCCCTTTTACCTGTACCAGACATTCCAATTCCACCTTTATGACCTGACTTTCTTTTATTTTTTCGTGCTCCACTACCATGAGTTCCCATATTTCTACTTCTCATTCTAACTGATTTTTTCTTTTTCTTAAGTTTCATTTTAATTTATTACCTATTATCTCCTGAACCATGTAATTGATTTCTTTTCTTTCTTGAATTTAACTTACTAATATTTTTATTAACAACATCATTTAATGTTATGTTTAATTCTTTACAAATACTAGAAAGATACCATAAAACATCCCCCAGTTCTTTTTTTAATTCTTCTTTCTTTTTTTCGCTAATTTGATTTTTTTCGTCCCTCATAATTTTTTTTATTTTTTCTAAAACCTCTCCTGTTTCTCCACCTAACCCCAATACAGGATAAATTAAATTATTACCTTTATTAGGATATATTGCAGTTTCCCATGCTTTTTCTTGATATTCATTAAAGTCCATTTTACAACATTCTCCTTATCAAATCATTTATTTTATCTTTATTGTATCCTAAAACACCTTTTGGGAAGTGCACTTTTGTTTTAATTCCACCTCTAGCAGGATGTAATCTGAAAAAAGGTTTTAAATTTCCGTCTTTATCTTTTTTACCTCTTTGTTTAATTAGTTCTTTTTTAGTGTCTTCATCAATTTCTCCAAATGCAACAAAATCTCTTAATTTTTTTACCATGCCCATATTTTCTTTTGTGGGTTCAATTAAAACACAAGCATATTTTCTTCTAAGTCTTAATCTATCTAAAGTTTCAATTATGCCTTTGTTTAATCCTACTTGTCCTTTAATTCTTATTACTGCGATAGTCATTTTTTAGTTCCTCCATTAGTTTTTTTAAGCGCTTCAATACAGGCCTTTGCTAAATTAAAACTTGTTCTTCTATTTCCAAAAGTCTTTGAATAAACATCTTTAATTCCAGCTAATTTTAAAATCTTTTTTAATTCATTTGCAACAACCAATCCAGTTCCTTGAGGCGCAGGAATTAAAGTAATTTTAACACTTCCAGCTTTTCCTGTAACTTCAAAAGGTATTGAATGAGGTTCAGAACAAGAACAATCAAAACTAGAACATGCTCTTGCAACTTTTATAATATTTAATTTTGCTTTTCTTAAGGCTTTATCTCTTGCAGGTAAAGTTTCAGAAGCTTTTCCAACACCAATTCCAACATGTCCATCATTATCTCCAACTACAGCCATACTAGAGAAAGTTAATACATTCCCTTCCTTAGTTTTTCTTTGAGTTTGTCTCCAAGCCCTTCTTTTTCCTCCACCAAATTTTCCTTTTGCTTGACCTATTGCCATTAAATCAGATTCAAGAGTCAAAATATAATCCACAATGCCTTCTTCCAATATTTTTTGACCTTGGTCTAAGATGTCGTCGATGTTTTTGATTTTACCTTCTTTAACTTTTTTCCCTAAGAGTGTTTTTGGTTCCCAAGCTTCTCTTATTTCTTCAATAGTTGGTCCTTGAAATCTTCCTCTTCCTCCTCTTCCCCCTTTTCTTCCCCCTCTTCTTCTGTCTTCTTCTTTGTCTTTTTTCTCAGCTTCTGCTATTTTCTCAGCTTTGTCTTTATTATCTGCTTCTTTTTCTTTAACTTCTTCTTTTTTAATCATTTTTTCTGTAGTTTCTTTTGTTTTTTCAGCTGCGACTAAGGATTTTTCTTCTGAAAGAGTTCCATGCGCTTTTGATGTTTTTTTTATTTCTTCCATTTTTATGCCTTTACCTCTTTTTTACTTAAAGCCACGTCTTGTGCTTTTTCCAATTTTAATTTTATTTCTTTAAATTTACTTGAGAAATCTGATTTTAAATTTTTCCCTTCAATTCTTTCTTTTTCAGGAAATGCTTCTTCTTTACATTCTATTTTTATTCCTGAGTCAATTAAACCTTTTAAGAAACCATATGTTTTTGTCTTATGAATCATTCTTATCATTCCAAAATCTACAATTGGTTGTTTTAATTTATCTTTGAGCATTTTCTTTCCTGTTAAATAACCTGTTAAATAAGCTGCAGGAATTGATTTTAAACTTCCTTTAAATTCATTTGGCCACCCATATTTAAGAAGAATCTTTGAGTCAAGACCAAAAATAACCTTATCTTGAGCTTCTTTACTTTCAACATATTGAATTTTGAAACAAGCGTTTGTTCTTCTAAAAACTAATCTCGGAGCTCCACTTTTTAGTAAGTTTAATCTTTTCTTATAATCTGTTTTGCTTTGCTTTCTTCTTTTCTTTTGTGTCTTCATTTTTTTAATCCCTCCACATATTGTTTTAAATTAGCTTTACTTTTAAAATTTCTATTTCTTATTTTTTTCCTTATTTCTATAACTTCTTCTCTAGAAAGTTCTTCTTTCTTTTTTAAATCTGCAACATATTTTCTTAGTTTTCTAGTAATAATTACATATTCTTGTTTTCTTTTATTAACCTTCTTCCTTATATTTCCAGTAGATTTCTTTTTCTTCTTTTTAAGATTCTTTGTTCTTCCTTTTTTGTTCTTAACAATAATTGCTCCCTCTGCTCTTAAATCATTTAAATCTCTTTTTGCTATTGCTTCTCCTATATCTTTTAGAGCAGATTTAACAAAAGCAATTCTATCTTTTCCCACATTAAAAGTTTTTGCTGCTAAATTTTTCTTTTTTCTTAAATTCATTTTTTATTCTCCGAGGTTTCTTTATTTTTTTGTTTTTCGATTTTCTTTAAATATGATTTTACATTTAAATTTAAAATCTTTAATTTCATATCTTTTGCTTTTTTTGCAATCTCTATTTTTTTCTTTTTTCCAATACTCCCAATTAAAATATCCCTATTTTTCTCAACTTGAGTTAATTCATTTAAATTATTAATAATTATTGGATTCTTTTTATCTTTATTTTTATAGCCAATACTAACAACCACAGGATATCCTTTTATCTTTTCTCTCATTTTATTATCTCTTCCTTTTGGTTTTCTCCAAGAAAGCAATTTTTTTCTTTTTTTACCAAATTTAGAAAACCTTTTCGTATCTCGTCTCAAAAATTTTAGTGTTGCCATTTTATATTTTTTTACCACATTTATTTATTATATATATCCCATCTTGAAAAATTCTTTTATCTCTTCCCCTTATCTTTGTAACTGCCTCGAAATTTGCTGCAGCTTGTCCTGCAATTTCTTTATTTGTAGAAATAATTGTAATAATTTCTTTATCTATTGAAATTTCTGCATCTTTAGGAAGTTTTACTTTTCTATCAATTTTTTCTCCTAAAAAGTTTTTTACAATAGCTTCATTATTTTCTATTTTAACTGTAAATGGAAAATGTCCAAAACAAATTTTTAATTTATATTCAAACTTTTCTAAAACACCCTTTAACATATTTTTTATATGCGCTTCTATAGTGTTTATCATTTTTTTCTCAGTTTTTGTGGCTTTTTTGTGACCTAAAAAGATTTTTTTATCTTTTATTTCAAAATTTAATTTTCTAAGTTTAAGTTCTTTAGAATTTTCTCCTTCAGGACCTTTAACAATTAACTTATTTTCCTCTAGTTTTACTTCCACCTTTTCAGGAATTTCAATTTCTTTTAAAATATTTTTTTTCATTTTAGTAAAAGTAAGCAATTAAGCATCCCCCTATGTTTTCTTCTTGAGCTTCTTGATGAGTCATTAAACCTTTGTTTGTAGAAATAATCATAGTCCCAAGATTTCTTGAAGGCAAATATCTTCTTCTATATTTTTCAATAGTAGTTTTATCTACACTAAATCTTGGTTTGATAGCTTTACATTCAGAAATATCTCCCAAAACAATTTCAACAAATTTTTCAGTAGAACTTATCTTATATCTTTTCACAGCTCCTTTTTGTTTCATTATTTTTAAAATTTCTATTAAAAGATTAGAGATCCTTTTGACTTTTACAAGCTCTTTTCTAGCTTTCTTAGTATTTTTTATCATATTTAATGCGTCTGCAACTATATCATGTGCCATTTTAGTTATGGATCCTCCCTTGTATTTTTGAGTTTTTTTTGTTTTTCATTTTAACTATATTTTTCAAATCCAATTTCTACTGCGATTTCTCTAAAACAATGTCTGCAAAGATTAATGTCATAAGATTTTATGTGTGCTCCAAATCTTCCACATCTCTCGCATTTTTTTGCAGCTATTCCAGTTTTTCTTTCTTTTGGTTTACAATGCTTTAGAAATTTTTTCTTAATTTCTGGTTTAGCATCTAATTGCTTAAAGACTTTTTTCCAATCGCTTGCTGTCATTTGAATTGAGTATTGAACTTTTCCTCCATAAATGTGATTATTTCTTCTTTAGATATTCTTTGTCTTTTTGGGAATTTACTTTTTTTAATCTTTCTTAGTTTAACTCGTCTTCCTGATCTTGCAAAAGAAATTGTAACATCCAATCCAGCAATCCCAATATCTCTTTGATATTCTGTTCCAGGTATTTCAATATATTCTTTGATTCCAAAAGAAAGCCCATTTTCATTAACTTGGCTTTTTTTAAGTACATTATCTATTGCAATAAGGAATTTTTTTAATAAATTATCAATATCTCTTCTAATTGTAACAACAGCTCCAATTTCCAAACCGGGCTTAACTCCTAATGAAGGAATTCTTTTCTTTGATTTTGTTTTTTTAGGAGTTCTTCCAGTTAAGAATTTTAAAAGTTTAAATCCTTTTTCTAAAGGGTCTCCTATTCCACCCACATTCAAAACTAATTTATCTATTTTTATTTCTCTCATCACGTTTTCTTTGGGGTTTGTTTCCATTTTATTTTGTTTTTTTTCTTTCATTTTATTCTATTACTATTAATTGTTTAATTAAGACTTTTACTTTTTCATCACCAATCTTTACTTCTGCATTTCTTAATTTTTTATTGATATTCTCGATTGTTCCGTATTTTCCAATGTGTTTTCCTCCAATGATGAAGATTTTAGAGTTTTCTTTTAATAAAAGACATCTTTCTAATTGATTTTTCTTAAGATCGATTATTACTGAATCCCCTATAGAACATTTTAATGCTGAAAGATAATTTTTTCCATCTAAAAGGTTTATTTGGATTTTTTTCCCTTTTAGAGTCTTTTTATTAACTACTTTTGAGATCTTTTTTTCTTTTTGAGAATCTTTTATTTTTTCTAAAGAATATTTTCCTTTTTCAGATAAAATTAATTTATAATTTTTCTTAGTAGGCACAATTGTTAAGGTGTCAAACAATTCAACACTCTTTTTATCATCTTTTATTATTTTACCACACACTAAAACATGTTTATTTAAAATAGCTTTTTTAACTTCTTTTCGTGTTCTAGCAATTTTTAAAATATCTCTTAATAAAACTAAAACAGGAATTCCTTTTGAACTAGTTTTAACTACAAATTTTGTCCCTTTTCTTGGAATTGGCCATTTTGTTGGTGCACATTGTCTTTTTAGGTGTGTCATTTTTTATTTTTTTCCATTTGTTCTTGGTCGGTTTTAATTAATTGAGTTTTTTCTACTCTTTTCTTAAATCTCTTTTTATCTCCCTTATTTAATTCAATTATTTGTAAATTTGAGGGTCTTATTGGAACATTTGTTTTTGATCCGTCTAACTTTTTAACTTGAATGCCGTCGATATAAATTTTTAATCTTTTTGTTTTAATCTCATTAACTTTTCCAGTTTTTCCTTTATATTTGCCCCTCATTATCTTTACTTTGTCCCCTTTTCTCAATTCAACATTTCTTTTCTTTTGATTTTCTCGAAGTTCTTTTGATAAATTTACTGAAAGTTGTCTCCTTTTTATGTGCAAAGGTGCTTTTGCTAAATACTTTCTTTGTTTTCTTGGTTGTTTACTTGATTTCCAGTGTTTACTAAATATTTTTTTCATTTTAATATACTATTGAAGCGATTTTTGCCACAGACGGCCATCGCTCCAAAATCTCCTTTGGAATTGGTCCTTTAATTTGAGTTCCTTTTGGATTCCCTTTTTCATCTTTTAAGATTGCAACAGCATTATCTTCAAATGCAACTCTTTCTCCACTTAATCTTCTCCAAGATTTTTTTTGTCTTATTAATACAGCATCAAAAACTTTTCCTTTCATATCTGGAACTCCTTTTTTAATACTCACTTTTACCCAGTCTCCAATCTTTGCAAATCCTTGTTTACCTTTTCTACCTTTTCCCTTCTTTATTGAGACTATTTTTACTATTTTTGCTCCACTATTATCTGCTGCAATCATTTTACTTCCAATATTTATTCCAGATGTTGCTCTCGCACTTATTGCTTTCATTTTACTTTCTTACCTCCAAAGCATCTTTTAGTTTTTCAAGAACCACAAGATGGATTATTTTACTTAAAGGTCTACATTCTTGGACTTTAATTAAATCTCCAATATTAATTTCTTTTTCCATACATTCTGGCAATCTAGCATGAACTTTTGTTTTATTTTTTGCGTATCTTTCATATTTTCTAACATAAACCATTCTTTCAAATTCAATTGCTACTCTTTTTGGATTTTTTGAAATAACAATTCCTTTGAAAATCCTTCCCCTTGCCTTTAAATTTCCATGAATAGGACAGTTTTTATCTTTGCAATTTATTTTTTCTTGTGTTTTTTCTTTTGTCATTTTAATTTATTGATTCTTCTTCAAATCCCAATTTAATTAATACTTCTTTTACTTTTTTATTGTGGCCCCCTTGAAGTTCAATTATTCCTTTTTTTGCAGTTCCTCCGCAAGCCAATTCATTTTTTAGTTCTTTTGCCATTTTTTTAATATCAATATCTTTTTCAAATCCAGAGATTGTAGTTACAACCTTTCCATATCTTTTCTTTTCATTTTTTATATTTATTTTTTGTGAGCTTTTTACTATTTGTTCGCACACACATGCTTGTTCTGGTAAACCACATTTAGGACAAATTTCCATTTTATTTTTTCTCTCCCGATTCAATTGTCAAAATTCTTGCAATTGTTTTTTTAATTTCTCTTATTCTTGAACTTCCTGTTTTTTGAGCACTTGATTGAGATTTCATAAGTTCTATTTTCAATTCTTTAAACTTTTTCTCTCTATCTTGTTTACTTATATTTTTAAGATCTTTTGATTTCATTTTTTCTTTTTAATTGTTTTTTTAATTGTTTTTGGTTTTTCATAATTTTCTTTATTTTCCTTTAATTTTGCAATAAGTGTTTCTCCAATATGTATTTTATCTTTTAATATAGCACCTGGCCTTAAGATACTAATTTTAACTCCTACAGTTCCAGGTTTTGTTTGTGCTTTTGCTTGAGCTCTATCAACAACCTTTGCATTATCTCCTGCTTTTTTTAAATATCCTTGAGAGAATCTCCATGTTCTTGCTCTTGAACTAGGAAGTTTTCCACTTAATCTTATTTCAGTTCCAAGTGCACCTGCTTTCATTATCCTTTGAAGGGCTCTATATGCAAGAACTTTGAATTTTAAAGGCCCAAATCTTTCTAATCCTAATGCAATATCATCTGCAACAAGTTGAGAATCTAAATCTGGTTCAGTAATTTCATCAATTTCAATATGAGGATTTTCTAAATCAAAATCTTTTTTTAAGACTTCTGTTAAAAATTGTATTTTCTCTCCCCCTCTACCAATAACTAAACCAGGTTTACTTGTAGAAATGATTATCTTTTCTCCCATTGGAGTATATTCTATGATTACCTTACTAATTTTTCCTTTTCCAATTTCAGATTTCATTCTTTCTTTAATTGCAAGTTCGTCTTTTTTGAATTTAACTGTTTTTCTTTCTTCCATTTTTATTTTTTCTTTTCCTTATTTTTATTTTTTAATTTCTTTTTATCCATTGCTTTTAACATAATATGTGTTCTTTTTCTTTTTATTCCACCTCTTGCAAAAGGTCTTTGTGCAAGGTTTGCGATGGCTTCATATACAAAAGGGTTTTCTATTTCATGCATATTTGCATTTCCTTGTAAGCTTTTTAACAACATAATAAAATGTACTGATGCTCTTGCTGGAAATCTCCCAGACATCATTTGTCCTTTTCGATGAGGTATTTCTCCTTGCATTGGGACTGCTTTTTTCAATTTTGAAACTTCTTCAAGATCCTCAATGGCCTTTGGAATAGATTTGTTTTTTATGAATTTACAAATATATTTTGCATATTTTGTTGAAACAGGAAGGCTTTTTCCATTTACTACCACAAAATCCTTTTTTATTTTTGGAGTTGTGTCTTTTTTATTTTTAGGTTTGCTTTCTGTTTTCTTTTCTTTTGAAGGAGTTTTAACTTTTTCTTCAATTTTCTTTACTTCTTCAGTCTTTGCATTTTTATTTTCTTCAACTTTTTTTACAGGAGTTTTAATATCTTGTTTTTTTGTTTTTGGTTGTGCAATTACTGTTTTCTTTTGTTCTGCTTTTGTAGAGGGTTTTTCTGTGTTTGTCATTTTTGTTTCAAAATTGATTTTACTAAAATTTTTAATTTTAAGTTTGTCATTTTATTTTTTTGATTTGTGTTTAGTTCCTTTTGTTGCACCAACACCTGCTTTTGTGTGTGCTACTCTTGATCTTGTAGGTGCAAATTCTCCTAATCTGTGGCCAAGCATTTCTTCAGTGATTTCTACTGGAACAAACTGATTTCCTTTGTGAATTTGTATTTTTAATCCAACCATTTCAGGAACAACAATTATCGGTCTACTATGAGTCCTTATTTTTTTGTTTTTACTATTTTTATCTTTAGCTCTTTTAACAAAATTTTCAATTTCTTGAAACTGTCTTAAAGCAGTTCTTCTTTCTCTAGCTCTCAGGAGTTTTGCAAACTCTCTTACATCTAGTTTTTTCAATTCTTCGAGAGTTTTTCCTCGATATGTAAATTCTTTTTTTCTTATTTCTATGTTCATTTTTTCTTACCTGTTCTTCTTGGTCTTATTAAACCAACTTTTTTACCTGGTGGAGCATTTCTTTTAGCAATCTTACTTTTTGGATTTTTCCCTCTACCAGAACCAAATGGATGATCAATTTTATTCATTTTCACAGCGCTTGTTCTAGGCCATAATTTGCTTTTAGCCTTTTTAATATGATGTTTTTTACCTGCTTTTAATACGGGTTTATCTAATCTTCCTTGACCTGCGATGACTCCAATAACTGCCCGACAGTTTGCATGGAATTTCTTTTCCTTTTTTGAAGGCATTAATACCATTGTATTGGTTCCAATTTTTCTGTTAACTACTGCATGATTTCCTCCTGTTTTTATGAATTTTCCACCGTCTCCTGGACGAGATTCAATACAATATATTTTTGTTTTTAATGGGATATCTTTTAATTTAAAAATATTTCCATCTTGTATTT
>Ga0075125_10001310_pt1 | contig 11973 bp, 25 predicted proteins | sample AntAceMetag02UKN_FD_69810 | JGI IMG/M metagenome (GOLD analysis project Ga0075125, IMG submission 69810) | Saline lake microbial communities from Ace Lake, Antarctica - Antarctic Ace Lake Metagenome 02UKN | ecosystem: Environmental > Aquatic > Non-marine Saline and Alkaline > Saline | place... | reverse complement strand
CATATCCTACTTTCAACTTTATTCTCCTTTATATAGCCTGCCCTGTGCTACCGGATTCGAACCAGTATCCCCAGGTTATCGGCTGTCTTTGGGTAATTACTCCCTATCATCACCGAAACACCTTCGTGACTTACCGTTCGTCCAAGCACCAATGTCATAGAGAGCGTCCCAACCAGACATTGTTTTAAGAGCAGGTTAATTTCTCAATATATTCTTTTTATTCTTCTTTATCCCCTCATTACCTTTTTTGCTAAGATTTCATCCATAAATGCCATTGCTTTTCCCATGCAAAATTTTCCACTTTCTTTCTCTTTTTCGAACAAAGCATCAGTTAAATCTTTCAAGAATAATGTATCAATACCCTCTAATTGTCTTCTCAAGCCCTTATAGCTTTCTATATGTAAACCATTAATTCTCAATGCTAATCTTATAACCTCTATTGCCGGGAACTTAAAGCCTTTATCCATATATTTGTTTGCTCGCCATAAAGAAGCTAACGGATATTTCCCCCAACAATAATGTAATTCTTTACTAGCCAGATGATAAAGAAAATCATCTAACATAATAATTTCTCTTTTTGCGGGTAAATATGCAGCCATACAAATAGTGAAATCAAAACATTCAATAACATCCAAAGGCAATCCATACAACCTTTTTATTAATTGTACTCTAACGCCTTCTATATTATAACTTTCTGCACATTCAGTTTGACAAACAAAATATTTATTCTTGAAGATGGGTTTATCCCTACCCTGACATCGTTTAAATTCAGCAAAAGCTTTTTTATCATAAAAAAATATATCCAAATCATTAACCCTTGTATTCGAAAATACAGAAGTAAGAGCACCACCAGCAATAAAAAAATTATCTGTGAATGGTTCAATCCCAGCCTTATCCAACAACCTATCTAAAACATACATTTGTTTTTCATACATTTTATTCCCCCTTATTTTATTTCTCTAATACTTTATCCCTTTCTTTTTCCATTTGCTTGGCTTTACCATCTAACCACTCTGTTATTTCATTTTCTGTAATCTCAAAAGAATCTTTCCAATCTTCTACAAATTCAGATTTAAACCTCTGGTAAAAAGCATCCGCTACATCACGCCCAACACAATCAGTTAGAATAGAAAGTGCTGTATCTGCGGGTCCCGAACCACCATAACCCCAATTAAATCCATCCGGGGAATGGCGAACTATGTGACGAAGAAGTTTGCTTAAACCATCATCACCAATAACTAAGATAACTTGACCACCAACGCCTTCATCTCTTAACTTACCCATATATTCTTTCATTAATTTTCCTCCTTCAATCTTTCACAAAATTGCTTGATTGTCTTTTTCTCTAATATATTTTACCAATCTAATTACTTCACTATTATTCTGTTTCAATATTTCTTCTGCTTCTGCAGTGGTTAATTGAAGTGATTCAAGCAAATCGATTCGTCCTTGGATATAAGAAGCTTCGGCCCAACCATAAGGATCTCCATGGATATCACGATCTAGTCTGGCTTTTGCTTTTTCGAGTTCTTGCTCTTCAAATTCAAGCAACTCCTGTCCAGACTTTCCTTCAAGTCCTTCTGCCAATTCAATAAAAGCACTCGGAACGCCACCATTTTGTCTGTACTTCCCTATTAACTCTTTTAGTGTTCCTCCGCTCATATTTTTGCCACCACCCTTCTATTTATTGCTCCTATCCATAAAAATTCCTCCTGCAGCAAGTTTTTCCATCCTATTATTGTGTGCTATTTGTTCATCTCTCATATCGCAGATAAGCTCTACTAATAATGCTGAATTTCTTTCAACTAAATTTTTATAATTGGCTATGAAATCAGAATCCTCCATAATTTCTTTTTTTGTTCTCATTTTATTTCCTCTAATTCAGATAAATGGACGAGTTCTCCTATGCCACCGATCTTGCCATATAAAACCTCATCATCTGTCGGGACACTAAATTTTTGCAACCCTGTCCTCATAGCATATTTCAGACAAGCAGGATTTCCTTTAGCAAGCATCCAACTACCGCCACCTACATTTTCCCACCAATCCTCAATCAAAATCTCTTTATCTTTCAAATCTCCATTCACAATTTTAACTTTTTTGCTCGTTAATTCACTTTTTGTTCTCATTTTATTTTCCTTTTAAGACATTATTAAAAAAAAGGTAAGTCCATACAGCTCATTTCTAAAAAAGCCTCCATTACCTCTTCTCCACTCGGTTCTATAGTAAAACCACATTTTTCACAACGCCATCCTAATCCATCCCAAGGAATAAAATTATTACAGTTAGGACAACTTTTATCTTTCATTTTGTTTCCTTCTTTTCTTTAAACTACGCTCTCTTAAGATTTTTTTCTGTTCTCTTCAGCCAACCTGAGAATGTCTTATATTCCTGGTATTTTGTATAAAGACTATCTACCAAAATCGATCCTGTTCCATCACTCGACCAAGTTGCCCACATGTATCCATACCTTCCCGGATCTTTGTAGCCAAAACATCTCTCATTCTTGAAAAGCTTAAATCCCCTTCTGGAAAATGCAACCGCATTGGCTTTGACGACCTTGTAAAACTTTTTATATTGCTCTTCCATTTTTCTCTCCATAAACTCTTTTTATATCATCAATACTCAACCGTTACTTTAATTTTTTCTGGCTGTTCATCGAGAGCATCTTTCTGGATATATAGAGTCCCAATTATTGGATCTGTTTTTCCGACTTCTTGGAACCTGTAAGTATTTTTAGTCTCTCTTTCAAATTCAAAATTAGCTTCTATTTTTTCTGCCACAGTTATCACCCCTTTTCTTTTTATTTTTTATTCTTTTAGTTTATATGCTTAAATAGCTGACTAACGACTTCTTCTATTTCAGTTAGAAGCATTGTCTTAATTTTATCTTTTATATCTGATGAAAATGTTGTCAAACCAAGTTTAGCAAGTCTTTCCTTTGAAGACTTGCCTAAAATATCGAACTGTCCAGCAATCTCGCGAAGATTTCCTGTTGGAAGATTTTTCTTTTCAAGTTCATAGCTTGCCTCTCCCATTTCTTTAGCAGCTTTTAATAAAGCTATTCCCGTTTTTTCTATAATTTTTTTTGTTACTTTTTGTGTAAATTCTTGGGCAACAAACTCATATATCAACATTTTTATCACCTCCTTGATTCTTTTCTTAATTCGTTCCGGCAGGTTAAACCCCATCCCTGCACCAACAAAGTTCCGTTTTACTTCCACTGCTCGTCTATAGCTCAAGACTCAGGATAATATTCACCCTGTAAGCCAGACCTCGACATATTTATATGCCGTTACCAAGCACTCATAATGCTTCAGAACGAATTATTTCTTACAAACTAACAGTCACATACGGCATTCCACCAGGAAGGGCTGCCCATGTATCTTTAGGCATAGTATATTTCATCTTTCCAATGGCTATCCCTAAACAAACCAACTCTTGCATAACCTTATGCAACCCGGTCCACTGTTGTCCATCCTTGTCATTGCAAAGATTGAGAAAAGACCATCCTCCCCCTTTGGAAAACTCTTCTGGCAATTCCTTCAGGAACCCGATTATTTTATCTTTGCGTTTATTAACTCTTTCTTTATGCAACCCAAATTTCATCGTGACTCCTTCTACGAAAATTGCCTCATGTTCTGGTTTCGGCATCCCATTTGCTACTTCTTCTTTCCGAAATAGACAAACCTTAAAAGTGTCTCCTACTTCTTGCGCACTGAGCATTTGTCCCTCCTTCTATTTTTTTATTAACAAAATCCATCGATCTGTTTTTGGCAAGAATCTCTAAAATCTTCAATTACTTTTATTGCCTCAATTACTCTTACTGCATCAGTTTCATTCTCACAAATTTCTTTTGGCTTTAGGCGTCCTCCGTCAGTAATATCGTACCAAAAATCATCTGTCCAAACATCTAAGTCTTTTTTAATTTTCATAGCTTCATCTACTCCTTTTTTGTATCTGATTCTATTAATTCAGGATTATCTGTAAGATTGCCGATGATTTCGATTGTCTCCATTTTCACATCTTCAAATCTAAATCCAGTGCGCTCTGTTTCTTTTGGTTCAAAAACCCGACCATCATCAAGAATCAACTTGTATTCTCTTAAGCCCCATTGTGCCATTCCATCCCACCATTGAATAAAACAAAAATGCAAACCTTCTTGACGGTTGTGCTTATATCCTCTAACTTTAATTATATCTTCATCAAAAATTGCTATTTTTCTTTTATTTTTGACGCCTACATATTGCCCTACACTTTCCGGGATTACTTTCCAAATACTATCTGCAAGATGAGAAAAGCCTTTCGGATCTTTTAAGTAATTGAATTGTGCTTCCAGGTCCCAATCTGGATTCCACATAAGAATATACATTGGCGTATAATGAGGCACATCCCACCCACGCCTTTTGAAGCTATACGGCAAGCCATGAACCCACTCACCGTTGTCGATTCTTTTGCCTCTAAATATAATTTCTCTCATTTTATTTTTTCCCTAGATTCTTTCTTTTACAAATCGGGAAATTTTCCCAAAAGTCTCGTCAAGTTGGAGTCCTATCTCTTCCAATATTTCTTTATCTATTTGACATTCAGTTTCTTCTACCGCAGTATCAATAAAATCCCCAGCTTCTGATACTTTTTTTCTTCCTTCTCTTACTAATTTTTCTAGTTTATTCATTTTATCTCCGCCATCTTTTCATTTATATATTTTTTTCGTTTTTTATTACAATCAGGACAAATAGTTATTCCATGTAAACCAAAATCCCATCCTTTGGATCTTGCTACTTTTTCAAGTATTTTACAATTACTTGCTTTAGTATAAAATCTTCGACTATTTTTACAATCTTTAATATCGCATTTTAGTATTAATTCATAATGCCACTTTACACTCATCTTATTTATTCTCCTTTCATTTCAAATACATGACCTACAAAATTTTGTTCTGGAATCTGAAAAGTTCCGACATATCTTTCAATCCTATCAGGAAGCGGTTTTCCTGTCATAGCAATTATAAAAAACCTATCTACAAGTTCTTTATCCGTTTCTGCGAGTACCCATAAACAAACAAGTTGACCTTGTATTTGAAGCGTTAAAATAATGCTATCTCTCGGCATCCTTATTTTCTGTAATTCTATTGCTTGTAGCGGAAACTTGCAGACTGTTTTCATCTTCTTACTCTCTCCTTTTTTTTAATCACTAAGGATATTGAACTCGATGATATAGAATCTAAATCAGAAACAACCTTTTTATTCCAATTGCTAAAATAAATAGAGTATAACTTTTTTCTCGAGACTCTAAATTTTTTTTTATTTTCATTTGTGATATTAGAACATCCATCTGAAAATACTAAAGCAAAATCATCTTTTTCTTTTAAAAAATGTTCGACTACCGCATCAAATGAAGTTGAGTATCCTTGCGGATATTTTCCTAAAGCAAAATCTTTGGTTGAAACTTTTTCAACACTGCCTGAAAAAACAAAAATGTTTGTCGGGAACGATTCCTTAAGTTTGTCAATTAACCAAACTTCATTCTCTTTAAACTCATCCATCGATGGAGAAGTATCAATGTAAATTGCTACAGAGAGTCTTTGATTCTCTGGCATTTGGTTGTAGTAGAGGGGGATTATATCGCTTATCCCACAAGCAGCATAGATAATCCCTAATCTTGATAACTTAAGAGGATATAACTGCCTTAATGAGCTTGAACTCGCCTCTTGTATCAATGGATCTATAGCATCAGTCATTTCTCTGCGAAGATTAAGAGATTCAATAAATCGACCTACTACCTTATCGTCTATTCCATCTTCAGCTTGCACTAGAATTTCATTGAATAATTCGCTAGTTGCGTTGGAAAAAGATTCTATAGCTTTCCTAGATTCCTGGTAAGTTCTCCCTCGAACATTCGCACAGTCGTTTTTCATCGTACCAATTTGATTTTTTGCTTCTTCGAGTAAAGGTTTATCTTTTATTTTATTTTTTATTTCTTCTTCATCTGTCTCTATTGGAAGTTCACGAAAGGTTATCTTTTGTTTAGATTTACTTTTCCCTTTGTCCGGGCTTGAAGAACCAGAAGTTTTTTGTGAATCTTTTTTATCTTTATCATCCTTTTTCTTTCCATCACTACCTTCACCCCACGGACTTTTAATCTTATTTTTATTGCCTTGGAACAAACGATAATACAATGATAATGGCGAAGGGACTTCATCCTTATCCCAAATTTCATGGTATAATTCAAAAATTTTCATTTCTTCTTTTGTTTTTTTAGATACTGCTTGTATTCCACGGAAATCAGAATCTTCTTGTAAATGAGCTTGTGCCAAAGCAAGGATTGTTTTCTTACTCTCTGGTGGATACACTCTTTTACAAAGTTTTTCCATATCATTAGGATAAGGAAAACTAAGGATTCGATTAATAGCTATATCTAAAACTATATTTTCCAAATTTTTATTACCTAAGATTCCTAATTCTTTGTAACCGGCATAATGAAGAACTTCATGACGTAAAACTAATTGAATCTGCTTTATGGGATATTTAGCAATTTTTGGATTTACATAAATTGTGCTCTTTTTTGTTTCTTTATCGAATCCCCAAGCAGCAATTGGAACTTCAGGAGAATCTGTCATTTCAATCATATCTGGAATATCATTATAATTTAATCCTAATTCCAGAGCAGCTTTCATAATTTTATAATTAACCATTTAAAGTTTCCTTAATTTATTATAAGATTGGTATTCCACTTTGTGTTTCTTGGAATATAACAAAATTTCTTAATGCTTTTCTGATAATATCACTTCCTGCGAAATTATTATCGAGTAAAAATTCTGTATTGGCTTGAGGAAAGGGCATAGTCTTAAAACTTTTTACAAATTCTTGGATTGAAGCAAATAGATCTATGCCTTTTTTGTCAACAATTCCAAGCGAACGTATATTAATACAAAAACTCTCTAATTGACTATGAACATTTTTAATAATTGTTCCGAAAATTTTTCGTTTCCATTCCTCTAGGCCATCCATCCCTGAAACTGTTCCGTAAAAATTGAGAATCTCACTTTTTGCCATAATTTCTGATTGCGATAATTCTCCAATTAGTTTTTCTACCTCATCTTTTTTAAGATGTTCTTGGATTTCTGTGCTATTTTTTAGGAAAAATTTATATACTTCACTTTGGTCTAATTTTCCCAACTCCAATCTAATTTTATCAGCAGGAGTCAAGTTGAAACGAAACAGAGTCGGCTTGAGTTGTTCAAATAACTCTTTGATTTTATCTTCTGGCAACCGTAATGGGATGGCGATTGTATAAGTAAGTGCTTTCAGGGCTGCCCTTTCAACCAAAATTTTATTAAGCTCCTGATTCTTAAGAACCATTTGGGCAGCAGTAATTGCCAAGATTTCAGATGTAACCTGTATTGCTTTCCGAGGCGACAAGTAGAAATCCTCTCCAAATTGCCTTTGACTTAATAGAGCCTCAAAAAATGTAGCAACAAATTCAGTAACACCAGAAAAGAATTTCTCAGTCTCCTGTAATTCTTTATAAGTTTCCCTAATCATTGCTAAATTTTCTTTTATCTTCTCAATTTCGCTCTCTCCATTTGAATGATTTTCAAAATTTAATCTGATTACCTGTTCTAACTGTGATGCTCGTGCTTTCTGGAAATCAGGCACCGGAATAATCGCATAGAAGCGATCAAGTAAAGCTTCATCCATTGTAAAAGTTGAAGCATATGTTTCCGGATTCATAGTAGCAATAAATGTCTCATAAATTAATTTTTTGCCAAAGCAAGTATGTTCTTCCAAAATTTCTAACCAGAGATTTTGGTTTTCCTTGTTGGCTCTTGAGATTTCATCTACTACAATAATTTTTGCTTTCCAAATCGAGCGATCGTGTTCCGAAAAAGTAAGTCTTCCCTTTTTTAATTCTTCAGGCATAGGGATTCCGGCGATAGAAATTAAATCGTCTTTTGTAGCATCGTAAAACCGGAAATGCGAATTATCATGATTTTGATAAATTTTCGCAATTTCCCTAGCTACCGTAGTTTTACAAATCCCATGCTTTCCCATAAGGATAAATGGCTTCTTAACCGCCAAGTTTGCCAGAAAAACATCCTCGATACTTTCCCATCCAACTACAATTTCTTGAAGCATTTTTTACTCCTTATTCAGATAATTGATACCCAGAAAACATTGCATTACGCCATTGATGATTTTTGTGTTCTACTCTTTGCCAAATGTAAGCTAAACTTTCTTCAGTAATTTTTTCTTGAACTTTGCAAATCATTAAGTCACCCACTTGAACAGATTCTAGTTTTAAATGAAGTATTAAGACTTCTAACGCTTTTGCTTCTAAACGAGTTCCCATTATATTACGAAAACGGCTATGAGAATATAAATCTAACAAGATTTTTTTACCTTGCATAAGTTCAATAAACTTTTGAGAAGGTTCAAGTCTCTCTAACAATTCCAATCCATTTTTAAGTGTAAGAAATTTACTCTTACCTCGTTGTCCAAAGAGTTCCTTCAAGCCTTCCAAACTATTTGGCCATTTTACATTAAATTTTTTCATCTCATCATCTGATGAATGTAATTTTCCTTGAAAATCATTTTGTCGAATATCGAAACCAATAGGTTCAAGCAAAAATTCTAAATTAGAAGGTTTTTGATTAAGACAGATAAACTCTTTCAGTGTTTCTACGGTTGTAGTATCCTCCATATCTAGAATACATTCCCTTCCGTATATAACTGATTTTTGAGTTTTGAAAAAATTTTGGAAATCATGAAAAGTTTCTACAGGCTTTTGCATTCCAGGAAACTCTTGTCTTTCGTTGCCAGTTAATTTAAAAAATCGAGGTTTTGCTTCAGGTGCTAATCCTTTAAGTTCCATAAAATGAAAAACAATTGGTTCTTTTATCCCTAGAGCGGATGATGCCTCAATATAAGTATTTTCGTATCTTAATTTATCGAATGAAATCAAAAAGGTTTGTAAAAACTCTGAAATTACAGTAGCCCTAGTAGGTGAAATCAATTTCATTGGATCGCTAGCTAAAAGATCAACTAATTTTTCTTTAACATCATAAAAACTTTTTCTCTTTTCTCCTGAATTTTGAAGAAAATTTGCATATGTATCTTGCAGTAAATCAAGAGTTTTGCTTGTTAAGAATCCCCTTAAAGAGTCATTCCCTTCTTCCGAAGTGAGTAAAGAATAAATATTATCAGTTGATAAAAGAGTCTGATCCCTAGTTACAAAATGACCACTGATTCGGTAATAATAATCATTACTAAAAGAACGGAAACAAAGATTTAGCATTTGCTTTGCATGTAATCCTCTCAATTGCTTCGCAACAAAGAAAATTTCTTCAGCATCAAAGAAATTCTTAGTTTTAAAAAAGTTCTTTGATTCATCTAAGGGATGCAATTTTGTCATACCTGTTATTTTTATAGCTGGTTCTGATTCCATTTTGATTTTCTCCTGATTATTTTATCTTTATTATATCATATCTTTATAATCTTGTCAAGCGTCCTATATAGGCTACCAGAGAGGCTTTGAGAGATTGCCAAATAATAGCCTATAATTGCTCAGAACGCCTGTATTCTTTTATACATCTACTTTTATGGCTTCTAATTCATCAAGAGGATATTCGCAGTTATTGTAGCGATGAGTTTCACCTTCATGCTCTTGAATTATATCGGCAATAACTTTCTTTTCTCGTTTTCGGATCCTGAGATTCACTATTTTAATATCTGCTCCGTTGATATTTTTTAAGCCACTAGAATAGAATTCTTTTACCCAGATTTTGTCATGTATTTCTTTTTTAGTCATTTTGTATTTCCATTTTTAGTTGTTCGCTTCGTAACTTTTTTGACTTCACTTTTTTTAGTGGTTTTATTAGTTTGAGTTTTTTTCTTCGCTAATCGAACTCTATCTTTTTCTGCATTTTCTATAGCCTTTTTTCGAGCAGATTCAACCGCCTTTTGTGCTTTTTTTAGCCGTTTAGCATTTGCTTTCCTCTCTAATTCCGCTACTATACCTGCTCTTATCTTTTCCCAATTCTTTTGACGATTTCTTCGATGTTTCTTTTTTGCTTCACATACTAAATGATGTTTAGCCATTCCTAACCTCCGTTGCTCTTCGCCAACCTTTGGGGAAAAGCTTTTTTATTTTTTTATAACATTCTTTGCATAAAATTTTCTTCTGCAATTCTGGTATTACAAACTTTCGCCATTCTTCATTTGGTACACCAAACATCTCTGGCCACCGTCTTCCGCACATACCACATAGATTCGGAATAAGAAGCCAAGGAATCAGTCCCTTTGCTTTGAGTCTTTTTTCCCATTCTCGACTTTGTTCTTTTGTTAATCCATGTGAATAAGTCCAAGTCCCTGAGGAATAGTCAATATTCAATATTTCATAACAACAATTGCAGGTAATTAATTGTCCTCCACAAAATGGGCATCTTTCCATATCACAACCAGGATGGTGGAGTTCACCTTCGTTACAGTTACAATCGTGGCATTTTCTTTCGGCCATTTTTTAGCCTCCTAGTTTTATTCTAAAATAATAATGTCCACCCACTTCTGACTTCTGCCAATACATCGACCAGAAGAGCAGATTTTGCCGTAGGGCGTCTATAACATCTTCATTCCCCGACCAGCCTCCGGTATGATACTCGAAGCGGAGAACTCTCTTGCCTTTGACAGAAAATGACCAGTCAGGCGTATTAGTATTCTCTTTAACTAAATCTAAGAGATCCTGAACTCCCTGTTTGAGAATATCCCACTTCATTATCCTTTCCAGTGACCTTTCATCTGGATAGTTGTCTTTATCTAACATCTTTTTCTCCTTTATCCAAATTCAAAGGCATGACTATTGCGAATAAAATATCACCGCAATAAGCCATTACAGCATCTTCTTTGTTTTTTATTTTCCAGTTATCTACTTTCCAAACATGCTTATCGTCTGCCAAGTAAGAATAATACTCATAGTTTATAAACACTTTTTTTTTGCCATCAGTAAATCTAACCGCAAATTCCTCTCTCTTATCCAAAAACTTGAATAGTTTTAGATAACCTAGCTCTTTTTCAATTTGAGCTTCGCAATAATCTTTTTCTTCGAGTTTTTTAACAAGTTCATTTATATCCGGAAAATTATCTTCTTTAGCCACAGGTATAAAAAGCTTATTTTCATAAAGATACTTTCCTGGCTTAAGGTATTTATTTAATCCATATTCATCTTTTCCGATGGACATATCTTCTGGATTTTGAAGAACCAATATTTGAGAATTTGTCCAGCGGGTATTCTCTTTTGTTACTTCTAACCATCCTTTTTCTTTCATAAATTGTACAGCTTTTTTCCTCATTTCAATCTCCCTGTTTACATTTTTTATTTACTTCTTACAAATAATTTATCTTTCTCTAATGAAGCATCAACTTCTATGGACCATCGTTCAAGTTCTATTTGTTTGCCATATATTTGAACATACTGATACCTAGCGTTCATTTTCTCTAATTCTCGTTTGATTTTTTGCTCGCCAGTCTTAGTTTGAGAACAAATCATAAACGACCCTGAAGTTACTTCCTTGCCGTTCATCTGTTCTTCTAACATAAAACGAATCTTGTTATGTCTTTCGGACCACTTGTTGAAACCAACATTAAGACTTTCACCATTTGATTCCTGACTTAAAAGATAATTATAGGTTAATGATCTTCCCATTATTTTTCACCTCACTTTTTCTCATTCATAAAGATTTCAATAGTCGCTTGGACTATTGCTTCTATTGCATGTTTTTTCTCGGGAGGAATTCCAAACAAAACTCCGGAATCACTTCCATAAATAGCAATAATTTTGCCAGCTATTCTCTTTGCATCGGGACTAATCGGCATTTTTTTTCGCCTCCTTTTCTAATTCTCTATAAAATTTAGCGTGACAATTATTACATAATCCCCAAAGAATATTCAACATATCTTTTATTTCTTTTTTACAATCA
>Ga0075125_10001309_pt1 | contig 11976 bp, 19 predicted proteins | sample AntAceMetag02UKN_FD_69810 | JGI IMG/M metagenome (GOLD analysis project Ga0075125, IMG submission 69810) | Saline lake microbial communities from Ace Lake, Antarctica - Antarctic Ace Lake Metagenome 02UKN | ecosystem: Environmental > Aquatic > Non-marine Saline and Alkaline > Saline | place... | reverse complement strand
AGTTCGTTTTTACTATAACCATTAACTGGTGGACTTTGTGGTTTTGTTATTATTGTATTTCCTATTTTTCTTTCAAACTTATTCATATATAATATCTTTTGTTAAAAACAAGTGCGTGGGGAACAATTGCCAGTCATTCCCTAAGAAAAAATAAAAAATATAGATAGGCTGTATGCACGCACCGGATTGGATTTCGGTTGTTCAGGTTAAATTATCACTCAGATATGTTTTCATGCTTTGCTGCGTCTGACATTAAATCTACGTTATTTTTCGCCATCTAAAATACTCCCGTCCGCCAACATATCACACCAAGGGTAAATCTTTTCAATACAATCATAACTTCGATGGTTCATATCACCTTTAAATAATAATTTCAGTCTATGCCAAAATCCTTTAACTTGTTTTGGCAATTTCTCAACTACTCCGATATTTTTAGCGAATGGATTAATACACGGTACAATATCGCCTTTAATTTCGAATTTAGTAAATCTATCAGTTGTTACATCGCGAACAAATCTACGACCACCACCACCAGGGCCACCAAATCCCCAGCCGTGTAATTCAGTTCTATTGTAACATTCCCATAATTGGCGGAATAGATTCTGAGCTATAGCGCACCCTCTGGAGTGTCCGATTTCGATTATCTGATAACCCATATAATTATTATCAGACATCCATTTGAAGAGCTTTTTTTTCAAAGTATCGGCTGGCATCGCAAAACCTAAATAACCATAATAGAGCTTTTTAGCAGTTCGAATTATAATGTTTTCTCGCCAATCTTCTCTGTCATCAGTTCCGGCAACTGCAACATAAATAATCAAATCCAGTGGATCAACGAAAAATATTGCCCTATCGTTTCCTAAAACATTGAAAATAGAATAGTGATTAATTCTGTTTTTGTTTAACCACTTATAAAGATCTGATTCTCTTTCTTTGTAGATTAGCCGAGAAAGTGTTTGTAGGTCTGTTAGTTTTAGCATTTTGATATATTTAGTGCCATCTCAAAACCCCTCTTCCGTTCCTTCAAAATAATCATCTTCATCAAATAAACCATCGGTAGGAATACAAATAGCTCGCGCTCGAACTGAATCGGCAAATACAGCCGTTTTCGATACGCTTCCATCGATCCTACTTATTATGTGTCGGTATCCTGAATGCCATGGCGTTTCTTTTAATAATCCAGCTAATAAACTATGATTCTCAGCAATAGCCAGATCAAATTTATCAGTTTTCTGATTTTTTATAGTCGATATTCCGTATTTTCTCAGAGCGTCTCGGGATTCGCGGAACTTTTTCGCTGTTTCATCTTTAGTCACAGGATCAATAATCCCAGTAACATCCACTATTGAGTGTTTAATTAGTTCACCAACAGAATATCGATGTTGATAACCATCCATAGGAATTAATTGTTGAAACAATACAGATAAACACTTTTCATGATCAGTCAGATCAGTTATTTCAGTTTCAACTTTCCAATTTACAGATTCGCAAAATTTCTCAGACGCTTTTACGCTGACCACTTTATCAGATTTTAGAGCATACGCTCCAGCCAATAAAGTTCCAATCTGATCACCGTGACGCTTAGATTTTAATAACCGAGCCATTGAAGTACTGAATATATCTATATTTTTCCTGATAGTGGGAATCATAAAAATTGCTCGGCCTCTTAATTTAGCGCTCCATTCTTCAGTTATAGTATCGATAACTTTTAATTTAATTTTATCAAACATTTCTTCATTCAGTTTATCAGGTCTTTTTTCTAGTTTCAACGTCGAAATCCTTGAATTGTCAGCCTGTTGTATTATTTTTGGATTTATACTGGAAAATAAAAACGGTGAACGAACTATATATGTGACCGCTTTTCCTGACGCGGACCCTTTAAAAATACTGGAATTTTTCGAACTGGATGCCTGACGCGCTAATTCGAGAATTTTCTGAACTCTCCCAAAACTCTCTTTGTCCTCAGTTTCGATTTCATCGAATATCACTGGAAAAGCATCGGTCCCCAACATCTGACGAAGTCCGGCTTCTGTTGAGTTCGAACTAGCACTCAGAACACAACTCCCCAATACTATCGATGTAATATTTTCCTGAATCCAAGTTTTACCAGTGCCAGATTCACCTGTCAACCATAAATGAGGGCGCCAATCTATAGCACCACAAATAGGGGCTAACATAATCCATCCAGCGTATAATTTAGCATTTATTTTATTTTGCCAAGATAACATTTCAGAGATATCGAGTAATTTTTCAGCTTCTTTATTCTTCAGTACATTATTAATAGAGAATTCTTTTGTTTCAATAGCTGCCTGAGATTCATAAACAAATTTCGATTTAATTTCGTCAATCGTTAAAATCTCATTGTCCACAATTAATCTATTTCCAAGGTGTAAAACTGTTCTATCATTATCGAACCATGCACCGCGACCCCTAATTTTATTCGGGTCATATATTCCAATTCGCTCGCAATCCTTCATCATTTCATCGGCTGCTTTTGTAAAATCTGGAGCGCCGGACTTTGTTGGATATTCTCGTTCAAAATAGTCCAGTTTTCCAAGACTCATTAAATTCATTTTCGAGTGATTCGCCGCTGTAAGCTCAATTACTTTGTGTGTTCCTTGAGCCATATAGTAATAAATTACGGTTCCCACAGCTGAATTGTATCCAAGTGGGCGGAATCTTTTGGGGTTTAGTGGTTTTTCTGGTTCAAAATCGCTGACCTCAACAAAATCAGCCTTACCTTTAATTTCCGGTTCTATCTCTGGTATAATCTCAGTTATAATTTCAGGCTCTTCCGGTAACGGTTCAACCTCTTCCACCTCCGACCGACTCTCAAACTCTCGAATATTATCTTTTATAAAACTCCAAACCTGTTTTTTATCATTCCCCTCTTCTATAAAATCGGCTATATCCCAGCCGTTAATTCTATCGTCAACACAATCAACAATTTTAGCGCCGGAAATATCCGACTTAATCAAATTATAAATCAATATCATTGTGTGCATACCCTGTTGCTCTTCTTTTTCTAATAACTCCCCTTGATCGTCACATTGAGAATCTGCATCAGGCCAGAAAATTACATTTCTATTGTTGAGAGGTGTCCAATCGGCATATTTTGCCGAATTCGTACCACCACACCACGACACGGGGGTTATATTATTATCATTTTTAAACAACTCTTCAGCGTAATCTTTGCACTTTTCACCCTCAACGAGTAAAACCATCGCATTTGGTTTTTTACTTAAATTTTCGGCTCCATACATCGGGCGCGGTGAACCAAAACCTTTGAATTTCCATTTTTCAGAGCCATCTTCAAACTCGCAAAATGTGAGAGGAAAAACACCCTTGGAACCGTCTTTATTTTTAATCAGAGCTGTATAGCCTAATAGATCGCCGTCTATATTTCTATATGGATAAAACTGGTCTATTTTCTGAGTTATCCATTTCCCGTTTTCTTTTATATACTTTTCGTCTGGTCTTTGTGGCGCTCTCTCTGGAACTGGTAGTATTGGAGTTATTTCTTGCTGTACGTATTTCTGTTCAGTTTTCTCGAAATTACCAGAGCCGATTTCATCAGATAATAATTTTGCAGCATCACCCTGAGCGCCGTCCGTGAATAAATAAGCATATAATGAAATAGGGTCATTTCCAGCAACTCCAGTGCAGGCGAAATCTTTCCAGGTCCCATTGGCTACATTAATTTTAAATGAGCCAGCTTTTTTATCAGAACGTTTCGGATTTAAAACAACGTATTCCCGACCCTCAATTTTCCCGCCTGGAATCCAACTCGAAACTAAAGAGCCTAAACATAATAAAGCGTCTGAATTTATTTTATCGAAATCTATTTTCATTTTATTTCCTGAAGGTGTTGAAACTCGGTTAAGACTCGGTAAGCATTAAAAACCCGCTGATTTTGCTATTTTTTTTCTTATTGATTTTTCTTTTTTCATTTTTTTCTCCAAACTTTTCCATAGTTTAGTTCATCGGTACACAAACTAGAAGCAACATCGTCACAATCATTATTTAAATTGAATAAATCACAACCTACGCAATCACCATCTATAACGTATTTATCTAAAATATAAACAACACCAGTTTTATCTATATATTCTGGAAATTTCTCCTCCTCCACCAACTCAGCATAAATATCATCACCCTCAGCTTTACCATTCAATAAAAAACCTGGAGCACTTAATTCTTTTATACCTGTTATTTCTCCGGTAATAGTATCTTGAACAAATCCACCGATTACAATTCCACCCCAATGAGAGATATTTTCGTCTTTTATTTTGATCTCAATCTTTACCATAACCACCCCTAACAGCTAAACCTTTTTCAATTAATCCCTTGCAATCGTATAAACCCTTATACTGATCGTAGATTGACATTTTCCCAGATTCTACAGTATTTTCGCGGAGAATTATATTGATTTCATCCAATAAAATTACAACACTACCCCTACACTTAATCCAAACGTATTTAATATCAGGCGTAATCTGGTCGATATCGAATCCGGTTATTATATGAGTTTTACCCGAATCTATATCCACACACTTTAAACCGTGAGGTAAATAATTCAATATATCCGTGAGTCTAATTTTCGGCTGGCCTACACCTGTGAATTTATTCACTTTCCCGCTCGACAAACTTCTCAACCATATCAGTCACAGCCTGAACGATAGACACACCGTTTTCTACACACTTTAACTTAAACTTAGTATGTAAATCTTTATTTAATTGAGCTGTCAATAATTGTGTTTCAACTTCTTTTTCATTTTCTGACATTGTAAATCCTTTCTATATTATTTAGGTTTTGTATTATTATATATTAATATAATTAATGGGTTTTAGGGGAGGGGGTTTTAAATATTAAAAACTTATGGCTCCCCTGTTAAAATATTACCTAATTTCAATATAAAAACTATATCTCTTGGAGCGCCCCACTTTTTCCGACCACGCCCAACTATAATATTAATTAATTCAATTCTAAAACTTGGAACTTTTGATCCATAACCGTTTCGAAATTCCACTATATTATATTTTTTTTGGAATCTTGAAATATAATATTTTTTAAATTCACGATACTCTTCAGTTTTAACACCAGATTTAATCATATCAAACCACTGCTTTTTTATAGGCAAATACAACACTGTTTTAATCACAATTAAATCTCCTTTATATTCTACCTGTAAACATCTACACCTTTAGTATTTATTTGCAGGTAGAATGTTATTTATTTAATATAAAATCTTTTATTTTACTAATTATTTGTTCTTCAGAAATTTAAAATCTCAGTTCTTATATATTCATATTTATTTTCAGCACCCAATGCCCTTTTTTTATAAAACTCCATCTTATAATTTAACTGGTCTAACATACTTATAGCAAAATTAATTCTTTCAGATTCGCTTAAACTACTATCACATACCAAATTATCTATTAAATCTGCAATTGGTGTTTTACTAGATTTCCCGTCATCATTTGGAAGATTGTAAATATTATAATCCATTTTAAAACCTCACTTAAAAAATTCAGTAACTCCAATTAAACAAAATATTACAGATAGCGTCATCAATAAAACTAGTATTGTACCGGATATTTTATATATCATTTTTCTATCTCTTTTTTGAGTTCACGGGTTACTTTTTTTACTCCAATCTCTGACTTAATCATTTTCTCCACCCTTCACAAAACGTTTCCAGTTTTTACCTTTATCGGAATCAGTTGTGTATTTAAAATCGTGAACAAAGTGTTCAAAAGCTACCACTGAAGTGCCTGTAAATATATTGCATTTCCCTGCATCAAACCCAGTCACTCTATAAACTTCAGTTCCCCTTTTTACACTTAACCCCTCATAATACAACTCAACCAAATCGTCGAAATCCACATCTTGGGGTTCGGGTATTGGTTTATAATATCTCCAAGAGGCACTTTCAAAACATTTACCTTCTTCAAAATTCCTTTCGTCTGCACCCTGTACAGCCATACAACTACCATCAAAATTAATAAACAACACATACCTCTCACTATTCTCAGAAAAACTACCATCACAACTAACAAACATCTTCTTAATATCTTTTCTTTGTAGCATCATTTATTCTCCTTTTTAAATAACTTCATCTTCGTCAATTATTTTACCACTATCATCTAATTTATTTCCCATTTTCATATCCATATTGTCGGCAACTTCCCAAGTTCGATCTTCTTGCGGATCATCTTCTTTTGCAACTTTATTCCATATAATTTTTAAACTACCTGGAATCATATTTGGCAACACTTTAAAAAAATCAACACTAAACCAATACAACTTACTTCTAATTTTACTACGAGCATTAATATTTTTAATACCGTGATATTTATATTTTGGTGTATCAAATGAATAATGAACAACATATTTAACAGATATTTTTTGAGCCTTTTCATAAGCAACTCTATCAAGTATTTTCTTCGTTGTACCATTACTTAAAATATCACTAACACACTCCCTAAGAACTTGAGACATTGTTATATTATTTTCACCACATAATATTTTAAAACTATCCCTATTAAACTCAGACAAAGCTATCAAAACTGACCTCCTATTCTCCAAATTCATTTTTAACCTCTACCTTATTTTCACCATCTTCTATATAATTATCTAGTAATTTATTAATTACACTACTCATTGTTTCATCATTTTGACAACACACTGTTTTAAATTTTCGGTGTTTTTCCTTCTTAATAATAAAAATAATTTTTCTAGTCTCCATAAAACCTCCTTTAAATTATATATACTTAATATCTTTTCCTTACTTATTAATATATACTAAATAATATAATAATTCAACCTTTTTAATCTTTTATTTTACTATCACATATCGAATAACAGCCTTATTTACCATTTTATTACCATCTTGTTACCACTAAATTGCCTCTCACACTATTAAAAACACCATAAAAGCGGATATTATCACCACCGTAACAATAAAACATCCCCAGAAGACAAAGCTAAATAGAATATTTAAAAACATATATTAATTTAAAAACATATAAAACTAAATATAATAATTGTCTTTATATATATATATTGTTACTTAGTTATTATTATTATTATAGAGGGGTTAAGTCTTTGATTTATAACATTTTTTTCGGGTAACAAGAGGGGTAACTATTCTGTTATTGTTGTTACTGGTTGTGTTTGGTCTAAAATTTAATTATGTTATATATAACAATCACGGATTTTTGAGGGTTTGTATATGAGAAATAAAGCGTTTGAAGACCAGAAGTATAAAAAAGGTAAATCTGGTAATCCTGGTGGAAGAACACCAGGATCTAAAACGTTTAATGGTGCTTTGAAAAAGTTACTCGATTCCACTGAGATGGAAATAATTTACACCAACGGAACTAAGAAAAAGCACAAAATTAAAATAGTACTTGAAGGAAAAAAAAATTCTGATGTAACTTTATATGATGCAATTGCAGCTAAACAAATTGAGATGGCTGTTAAAGGTGATACAAGAGCTGCAAAGGAAATTATCGACCGTATGGAGGGTAAAGCTAAACAGTCGATAGACATGAAAACTGAGCTTTCTGGAGAACTAAAACTCTCAGTTGAAAAAAGAGTAATAAGATCGCGGGCTGATATTAAACGTCCCGTTTCACGTGAAACAATAACGACGGTTACTGAGAGTGTGGAAACTGAATTTGATTTGGATGAAATAATATAAACCGAGATAACTGAGTATAATTTAAAAAGGAGTCGAGAAGATGGTATGTGAATTTAGAGTTAAATATATTGATGGACGCGGTGAATTAAAAAGTTGTGTAATAAGTTGTGATTTTTATAATTTACCAAATACTTTATCTGGTTATGGTATTACTGGCGCTCAAAATATAATATCTATTGAGCAAGTAGTATAATACGTCCGATCCCTCTTCGCTTTGCGTACGGGTCGGCTCTCTTATAAGTCGGTGTGGGGAAAGCACTGTGAGGCTCTCGGCTGTCTCGTGGAGTGATTACCAGCACCGCATTATTTTTAAACCGAGGTTTTAATGAGTGATATAATAACAGTTACAGGTGAACCACTTGATTTACCAATGACAGAAGAACAGCTCCGATTTTATTACGGAGAGCCAATAAATACACCTCCTTATTTTATCCCACATACAGAACATTTTAATATAGAGCCAAAAGGTCGACGCTTTGGTGCTACTCATGGAGCATCGCATTTTTGTATTGAGAAAATGGCCGAAGGTAAAAAAGGTTTATGGGTCGATACTGTTCAGGGTAATCTTGACCGTTATGTTAGTAGGTTTTTTAAACCAGCATTAAAACAAATACAACCTAAATATTGGCAGTATAAATCATCTCAAAAATTACTTACACTATGTGATGGTTTACTTGATTTAAGATCCGCTGAAAAACCTGAGAACATAGAGGGATTTGGATATGATTTTATAATAATAAACGAAACTGGTATTGTTTTAAAAGGTCATAAAGGTCGATATTTGTGGTATAATGCTATTCTACCGATGACGCTGGACTATAAAGCATTTGTTTATTTAATTGGAACACCGAAAGGCCGGAAAGCTAAAAAGGATGAAAAGGGTGAAAAGTATTCGCTCTATTTTGAGTTGGCTTCGAAAGGTCGCTGTTTACCAAATTCAGATTGTCCTCTGGAAACTTCACCAAAGCACCCTGATTGGCGAACTATACAAGTTTCTAGTTATGATAATCCATTATTAAACCCTCAAGATATCAAAGAACTTGAAGAAGAAGTTCCTTTTGCTGTTAGAAAACAGGAAATATACGGCGAGTTCGTAGACAAAGGTGATGAAGAAGTATTTAAAACAGAATGGTTTCACGTTGCATACGAATTACCAGATAAACATTTATGGAGACGATTAGCAATCTCGATGGACACTGCATTTAAAAAAGGTGCTGAAAACGATGATTCGGCCGCGTGTGTTTGTTTGGAAACTACTGTCGGATATTTCTTTTTAGATTGCTGGGCGGCGAAACTCGAATTTCCTGAGCTAGTTAATCGAACGGCGGAATATATTGTGAAATGGGAATCGGCCAATTATATTCTTATTGAAGATAAGGCTTCGGGTCAAAGTTTATTACAGATGTTTAAACAGAATATCGACTTTCCTGTTGTTGGAATAAATCCCGATACTGATAAATATTCGCGAGCTGTTGCTATTTCACCGCTTTGGAAAACGGGAAAATGTTTTTTATTATTTGGGGCTTGGAACAAGATGTTTATTGACCAAATGACCGATTTTAATGAATTAATGGACACGCCTGACGATATAGTTGACACTGTTTCGCAAGTTTTGAATTACTTTAGTAGTAGTAGGGCTCCAAAAGCGCCCGTAGTAACTCGAAGAATTCCAAGAAGATCAAAAACCTTAAAGGGATATTAAAAATGGAAAATTTTACACCACCAAAAGCAGTAAGATTAAAACAAGATAAATGCGAAATTACAACATGTCATTCTAATACAGGTTTTTCTTGTGCGTTATCTGTTTATGATCATTATGATGCGATCCGACCTAATAAGTGTTATCATCGCAAATTTAAACTAAAAAATAAATAAGGTGAGGTAATAAATGAGTAGAAAAGGACGCAAACAAAAACGGCTCAACATGGGAAAAACTGCCCTAGATGCCGCTAATATAGCAATTGAGAAAAAAGCCCCCGACGATATAAAGATTGGGAAACAGATTGCTACTAGACAATCCAGTGTTAATTTTATGTCGTCAATAATGAATTTATTACCAAATCCAGATCCCGTTCTCAAAAAATTAAATAAAACTATCGAAGTATATGAAGAGTTGCTCTATGATTCCAGGGTAAAAGCTACGACCGAATCAAGAAAGTCGGCAATACTCGCGATGGAATGGGAAATTATAGGTGATGGATCGTCTGAAGAGGAAAAGAAATTTTATACTGAGCTATTTAAAACTTATAAAATGCCTGATACTATCTCTGAAATGTTAGACGGCGCTTTGTTTGGATATAAACCCATGGAAATAGTGTACGCTGAAGTTAATAGAAAAATTATTCCTGTTGAGTTTGTTGGTAAACCGTCGCGTTGGTTTGATTATGACGGTGAAAATAGATTGAGATATTTAGCTGGAAATAATACTTTCGAGGGTGTGCTTGTTCCACCTGAAAAATTTATAGTGATCAGAAAAAACCCTACTTATGATAATCCATATGGAAAACCCGCATTGAGCCCGTGTTACTGGCCCGTAATCTTTAGAAAAAATGGGATGAAGTTCTGGACTATTTTTCTTGAAAAGTTTGGAATGCCTTTTTTAATGGCGAAAGCTCCAGAGGGCGCGAAAGAAGATAGGATTTGTGATGTTGCTGATATGCTTGAAAATATGGTGGTCGATGGAATCGCAGTTGTACCAAAAGAATATGACCTTGAAATAGCTGAATCCGCTGAAGGTAAAGGGAAAACTGGTTCAATGCATAATGTTTATCTAGATTTTATGAATCGCGAAATAGATATGAGTATATTGGGGAATAATCTCACAACTGAAGTTCAAGGTGGATCGCAGGCGGCTGCCACTGTTCACATGGAAGTTCGAAGAGATATTATTGAATCTGATCAGAAATTAGTCGAAGAGGGTTTTAATGAATTAATTATAAGAACTCACGCGATGAATTTCACTAGTGAACCGCCGAAGTTTCGATTGTTCGCTGAAGAAGATATTGATCAGGAACGCGCCGACCGAGATTCGAAATTACAGACAGCTGATCCACGTTTAAAATTCACAGGTGATTATTATAAAAAGAATTACAATTTTGAAGATACTGATTTTAAGCTAGAGATAGTAAAAACTGAAGGCGGGGACAAACCTGATGGATAGTACTCATAAGGATTGTATTCACCATAACGATCACCAGACACGGATAGTCAGGAATGAAAACGATATTCAGGATTTATTTAAAATCACTGATAAAATGACTAATAAAATAATGTGGATTGTGACCGGAATGACATCTTTGAGTTTGATAGGTAATTATTTAATTCAGTTATTTGGGGGGAAATAAAAAGGAAAATAATTCAATTAGACAGATAGCCATTACAGAAAGATAGACAGATATGATAGTTAAAAGAATTTATGAAAGTGACAAAACTACACAATGGTATCAATGTGATACTATTATACGTATTCCTAAAACAGGAACAGTAGAAGAGCATTTTTTATTATATTTAGATAAAAATGGAATAGTAAAACTTGAGTTAAAGGAAAATACAACTGAAGGATTTACTATCTATATTATGGAAGAAGGTAAAACAGTTGATACATTTTATTGGAAACTAAATAATTAACAATTAACAGATGGCTATCTGTTTTTAATTTAAAGCGAGCTTACAACTATGAAAACAAAAGAAAACGTTTCCCTCTCCGGCCTACATCCTGTTATGAGGTTGGTAATGGGAGTTTGTGATGATATTTATAAAAACCATAGTCATGAATTAGTAATTACAGAAGCACTCGGCGGTCTGCATAGTCCTACTAGTTGGCATCCATGCGGAAGAGCTATAGATATTCGCACTAGAAATATTAAAACATCTGATGAAAAATATGAAGTATTTGTTGAGATAAAAAGAAAACTCGGTATTGGTTTCAACGTTGTTTTACATAACACTCATATTCACATAGCGTTTAATTTGTCTGGGGTTAGATAATGGAAAAGACAGACAAAGAAAAAATAGAAGAGCAAAAACCTAATAAAGAAGAACAAAAGTCTGAAATATCGAAAACCAGAGAGCAATTAATAAATGAAAATCCAGGGCTAGGGGCGATTTGTTAGGATGAAATTTAAAATTGTAACAGATTTGATACCGAAATCATCTATTAAAATTTATGTGTTAAAACACGAGTTTTTGTGGTGGTGGTGGACAATCGAGGTTTACGACACATTAAAACCTCTACCCACAAAAGTTGCATACTCTACCCACAAAAGTTGCA
>Ga0075125_10001306_pt1 | contig 11991 bp, 33 predicted proteins | sample AntAceMetag02UKN_FD_69810 | JGI IMG/M metagenome (GOLD analysis project Ga0075125, IMG submission 69810) | Saline lake microbial communities from Ace Lake, Antarctica - Antarctic Ace Lake Metagenome 02UKN | ecosystem: Environmental > Aquatic > Non-marine Saline and Alkaline > Saline | place... | reverse complement strand
ATATTAATGCTCAGGATATTAATGCTCTGAATATTGATGCTCTGAATATTGATGCTCTGAATATTAATGCTCGGGATATTGGTGCTCAGGATATTAATGCTCAGGATATTAATGCTCAGGATATTAATGCTCTGAATATTGATGCTCTGAATATTAATGCTCGGGATATTGATGCTCAGGATATTAATGCTCAGGATATTAATGCTCTGAATATTGATGCTCTGAATATTGATGCTCTGAATATTGATGCTCTGAATATTAATGCTCAGGATATTGATGCTCAGGATATTGATGCTCTGAATATTAATGCTCTGAATATTAATGCTCAGGATATTAATGCTCAGGATATTATTTGCGAAAAGAGAATTAAGAAAGATAAAACTAATAAAACATTTTGCAGAATATTTATTGAAAATAAATCTAAATTAGTAAGAAAGGAAAAAGGGAGTTTAGCAGAAGTCAGAAAGGGGGATGAGGTATGACAGACTTTAATTTAAGCAAAAGATTATATCTTGGAACACCAGCACAGGATATAGCAGATGAAGATGTGGCATTTATAAAAGAGTTCATAAGGCTGTTGAAAGATACAAATAATGATGTTGATTTTGATGAAGATTTTTGGGAAGATATATGGACAGATGATTTAGACAAAAACGAAATAGTAGAAAAAACTATAAATAAATTTTATGAAATTATAGACAAACTCGCAGGACCAAAACTAACATGACAAAACAAACAGAACTTGAGAAAGAGATAAAAGATATAAAAGAGCATAGAAATGGAAGAAAGTTACTTAATAGAAATACTGCGAGATATGAAAGAAATGGACAGGCAATCATAAGAATTACAAAGGAGAACAAGAAGTTACCATTTCTAAAGGCAGAACTCAAAGGCATCACCGAGACAAAGGCAGAAGAGATAAAGTTTTTGAATAATTTGAACGGAGATATGGGAACAAAATATAGATTACCAAAATGGGCTATAAAAGAAATAGAAGAAAGAATTAAAATTTTGGAGAAACAAATATAATGGCTAAATATATCACTCGTGAAAGAGAGGAAAAAACCAAAACAAAGGAGAAGACGGGATGAAAAAATCATCAACAAGATTAATATTATGGGTGGGGTGTATGTTATCAATGACTCCGTTTATATTGATGCCAAGGATAAGGGGGATATTATTAACAGCATTTTGTTTTGGGGTGGTAATTGAATTTGCAAATGTGTTGGATAATTTTAAGAAGAAAAAGGAGAAGAAAGCATGAAAACAATAATAGGGGGTTCTTGCTAATGGATCGAGGGGGGCTATTTTGGCTTAGTGTAGTTATTTTTTTATTTATTTGGTTAGGCATGATGGCAATTTATACAGTGATAACGGATAATCAAAAAGAGATGTTTTGCATATCTCAACATTTAACTTATGGTGGAGATAATTATTGTTCAAATAATCATCAAGCATATCCAATAGTTCGTTGTGATACTAACCCATTTGGGTATTGTTTTATGAAAGAACATAAGGAGAAGCAACAATGAACAAAAAAGAAAAAGAAGATATAGTTGAAATAGTAATGGATTATGTATCAAGGAAATATACCCCTTGGAAGAAAATTAAGAAAAAGGAGAAGACGAAATGAGAAAGAAAGAGAAAAATATTATAATATTTTTTGTTATGATTGTAATTCATGCAACCTTTTATTTTTTTGATTTAAATGGATTAGTATATTTAATGACACCCTTACTCCTTTATTGGGGAATTTATAAAGTTGGAAAAAGAGCCAAAACAAAGGAGAAGACAAAATGAAACTCAATATCGGAAGTGGAAATGATTATAAAAAGGGATATGTAAATCTTGATTATAATTCAGATTGTAAACCTGATATAATCTGGGATTTAGCAGACTTACCCTTACCATTTAAGGATAATGAATTTGAAGAGGTATATTGTTCTCATATTTTGGAACATGTTAATGATCTATTTGATACCCTCAATGAATTAACAAGAATAACTAAAGATAAAGGGGTAATTCAGGTTATAGTCCCCCATTTTTCAAATGGTATGGGCTATAATGATTTAACTCATAAAAGATTCTTTGGATGGCTTACCTTTGACCAAATGATAAAAGGATATTATAATGTAAGAGTTAATTTTAAAATAGTAAAACAGAAGTTTAATTTTCTTGCAGTAAATCACCCTATTGCAAATAAGATGTTTAGTTGGTTTTATAATTTATTACCTAAGCAATTTTATGAAAGATTTTTATGCTGGATTTTTCCTGTTGGAGAGATAGAAATAAAGTTAGAGGTTAATAAATGAACAAACCAGAAACAGTAAAGAACCTTGAAGAAAGAATCGAACATAATATTTATATGCATAATACCTCAATGTTTGATTATGATAAAGAAAAGTATCGGGGAATTGTTGAAGGGTTGGCGAGGGATTATAAAGTTTTAACAGGAGATTTTTACAGGAGACAACCCAAATGACAGACACAGCTAAAATATTATTCATATTCGGAGCAGGATACTTAACAGGCATACTTTCAGTATGGGGGTGGTATAAATGGAAATGAAATCAAGAGATGAAGAAGAAGCCCAAGAAGTTCAGGCAAGAAAGCAGGAATCATTCTTAGAGAAATGGAAGAAAGGAATAGAAATGATCACACCACTGCAAAGTCTTCAAGCCCAACAGAAGGGAAATTGGGTAATGCTCTTTGGTCTCTTCTGTGGGATAGTTGTTATGGCTTTCAAGATAAAACAGTATTGGTGGATAGAGATTATTCTTTGTGCAGCAATATTCAATCAGTCTATTACAATGATAGGAATATGGCAGAAGATTAAGATGATACGGAAATTGGAGGAAGAAGCATGATACCTCCTGCCAACAAATGTTTCATAGCAAGTATCTCTTCAATGGTTATGGGTTTGATATGTGTATTTTTTGAATGGTATTTATTAATGGTTCTCTTTTATTCTGTGGCAGTAATCTTATGTTACTTCATAATCCACTTCCTATTTGAAGACTTATATAAATCAGAAGAGGAGGTAAAAAATGTTTGATGATATAGACCTTAGCGAAATCAATCCGATTCATGTAGCACTAGCTTTAGTCGCAGCAATAATCTCTATAATAGTAATGTCACAAGTTGAAATTGGAATACTCTATAAGGCAGGAGCATTCATAGGAACTTTTATAGTGTCATATATTGTAATCGGGAGGATCTTCGGGAGCTAATATGAAATCAATAGAAGCAAGTTCAATTCCACTGGAAGAGAAAGTCTATCTCAGTAAAGATAGATTGGGTTGGCGAGTTATACATCCAATAAGAAATGAGGATGGAACTATAAACTGGTTTAATTTTATCTTTGGTTCAAAGTCAAATCTTATATTCCTTATCATTCTCCTACTCTTATGTGTGGGCTTTTACTTGGGTGTTAATGAGTTGATAGATTCATACAGGGTAATAGCAGATAATCCATGTAAGTTCTGTGAGGATTGTTTTAGTGCAGGGATAAATAGTAATTGGACTTCAATAAACTAATCTAAAAAAAAGAATGAACAACAGAAAAGAAGTGATAGTAAAACTTGGAAAATTCTTATCCGTAGATATTCATCTTCGCCTGAAAAATTACTGTGGGTGCTGGGGAAGAATTTGGGAAAAAGATATGGAGATTGCCCTTGCAAAACTTTATCATTTCCATAAAGAAGATGTGGCGTTTGTTATTGATTGTTTAATCAAGCTTGGAAAAATTGAGTATAAGCTTACGGTTAGAAGGAATAGGATGTTTATTGTAAAGTGAATATAATTGATATTATATGAATAAAACAAATGAAAACTTGGGAAAAGTGAGGGTTTCAATGTGTATAAGTAACTTTATAATGGTAAATACTACATTAGAAAGGTTTATATACATAGAAGATATGGATTAGTATGGAAGAACAAATGACAGAAGAAAGTTTGAGTGATAAAATAGGATTAGATTTAATTCAAGTTAAATATGTCAAAGAAGCCGTAAAGAAGCTGAAAGAAAGAAGTTTTGGATTAGATTTAGAACAATTAAGAAAGTTAAAAAAAATCTTCGGAGATAAATTAATATGACAACACAAACACAACCCCCACAAGCATTAGATAAGAAAATAGATAATTATTTTGAAGAAGAACTAATGGATAGTATGGCTGATGTTCAAGGAGAAGTTAAAACAATTATCCGCCAACATATCCAATCATTCCTGAAGAAAGCGAAAGAAGAATTAGAGATGTTTTCAGACCAACCAGCTAAGAAGTGGATTGACTCAAGAAAAGATTATGTTTTAGACACCCTCGCAAAAGGGGAGTTCGGGAGCTTGGTAAAATGAAAAATTATAAAATTGGAAGATGTTATTTTCAAGAAATAAGTGAAGAAGAATATTGTAAATTATTTGATGATGGGTATCGTGGTATCTTTTCTTTAAATGACTATGATGGAGACCCAATTAAATATTTTAGAAGGAGTAAGAAGAAATGATAAAACAACCCTCACAAGAAAAAGATAAGAAAGATAAAAAGCGAACTAAAAGAGATTATTATTTAATAGCAGGTTTGGTTGGGGATGCTGCAAAAATGGTGGAGAGGAAGAAATGAAACCACAAAATATAGAAGAATATTTGAAATTAAATAAGTTCTATCATAAAAGATATTTAGAAAGCAAGAAGAGAAGGGATAAGTTTGGGAAAGAATTTAGTAAAAGTATTAAATCATTTTGTAAATGGTTTAATAAAAACTTTTGGGATATGTTGGGATTAATTGTTTCTGTTATAATCGCAGCATTTGCGGGTATGGGTTCAGAGCATATAATCTATGTATTAAACAAACCATTAGGATTAGGTTATGCAAACTTTGCCTCATATGTTATCGCTGCATTAACCTTTTATTTATTGAGGAGTAAAAAATGAACAGTGAAATAGTATTAGGAACAGTAGGAAGATATATTGATAATTTTATATCTTGGCAGTTTAGTCATTGGTATATTGCTGTTCCGATGTGTATTTTAGAGTTTTTTATATTGACATATTTTTATTATCACTGTAAGAGTTTCACAGACCCATAAAATGCCAAAGACACAAATAGTTCCATGCAGTAAGGAAGAGATTGAGAAAATAATAAATGCAAGTATGATTAATGATTATTTCTATATGTTATTTAATGTCGCAAAGACAACAGGAAGAAGAATCGGAGAGCTTTATGGTGTTCAGCGAAAGGTTGAGATAGGAAGAAAGATAGTCGGCAAGAAGACCGAGTATGATATGGAAGGCAAAGAAATAGCTTTATCAAAGACTATTCCAATTTATAAAAAGACTAATGAGTGGGATTATGGGGTTAAGGTTAAGGATGTTGATTTGGTTAAAGGCATTATGAGAATCTGGGTTTTAAAGAGAAGGCAATTCATTCAAGACGAAACTATCCTCACACCTGAAACCTGTCAGCTTATTTCCCACTATATAGTTAAGACAAAGAAGACACCAGAAGATTATCTCTTCAGGGATTATTCTTATAGGGGAATACAGGCAGGGATAATCTCATATGCAAAGAAAGCAGGGGTAGGACACAAGGTTAGTTTTCATAACTTCAGACATTACTTTGTGACTGAACTTAAAAGAATGGGATGGACTAATGATAATATAGCAAAGCTCACAGGTCATAAGACGCCATCAGTATTAAGCATTTACGACCATATTGTAGCGACGGATATTAAGGACAAGGCATTGAGAGATATAAGGGAGATATAACATGGATATTCAAGTAATAGATATAGTTGTCTTATGTTTGGTTTTTTTTGTAGTTGGATGGACTATTGGAATGGTTATGTAATCAAGGCATTGAGAATTAGATATCTGAACCGGAAGCGTCACTTCTGTTCTTTCTTGTTTCCCAATATACTTTTCCAAAACGGGATATTCTTTTTCCAGGCGTTAAACCTTTCCGCCCTATTATAGCCGGACAGGTGTTGTGTTAAGATGCCTGGATGCGATACTTTCAAACCCAAACCATCCAAAACAACCCCTTTTCACCCCTCAACGCCTAGAAATAGGCTCAATAGCCCCTCTAACCCTCACAATCACCATTATCTATGACTATGTAATATATTAATGTTGATATATTTGACTTTTTGGTAAGAAAACCCCGTTTTCCTGACTTTTTCCATCAATTTCCGACTCTTTTCCATCACTTTCTTTCCCGCCACCGTCTTCTAATGCCTGTTCTTCTTCATTTAAAGGTATATTATTTAACTTTTTTAGTTCTTTTAAGGCATTTGACTTCCATTGCAAGTAATTTTTATAATTCATGCCTAATTGTTCTGCAATTTGCTTCTGACTTGTGATTGGTAGCACAAGTTTGTTCCATAATGCTCGGTCTTCAATAGATTTAGCTCTCCAATCCTCACCCCTCTCTTCTTTTTGTGGCTCTTCCCCGAATGCGGACACCTTTTTCTCTTCATAAGCATCATAATCAAAGGTTTCATAAGGTAAACCCACCTTTTTCCCGTTAGAAAGGGTTGCTTTATGAGCAAAGAACTTACCGGTGTGCCTCGTTTTTATCTTTGGGAAGATTCCATAGTTCTTTTTTCCCATATGATATATCTTTGGTTGAGTTTTCCTATTAAAAAACTTCCAAGCACGATATTTCTTTGAAGTTTTCTCATAAATCTGGAATAATCCACGACTTCTATGGACTGCGATATAGTGTTCAAGGTAATTGAATGATGGAAGAACAATAAAGATTACTAAATTCCTTCTTCCCACCTCCATCATCGCTTGAACAAGAGCTTTATTAATCTTTGACTGAGAACTCTTTGAAGAAAATCCCCTGAATGCCTCGTCAAAGACAACAACACTTCCGGGTGGTGCAATTTTTATCCTCTCAAGGAATTGTTGTGGTGTAAAGCAGATACTCTCCATGGAAAAGTTATGGTCTATTATCTTTGCCTGTTGAAAAGTCCATGTAGACTTACCACTTCTCTCCATACCTACAACAGTATACACCCTATCGCTATTCTTATCAACAATCTTCTTACTTAATTCCTTCCATGCTCCGTATAAGAATGGTGCGGTATGTATTCCGATGTTCTTCTTTGCTACGGGGTCATAAAATTCAATTAACATTGTGTTTATTCAAGTATATCGTCGTCGTCTTCAAACTCTGTTCCCTTTCCAAGAGTATTCTGTAACCTTCTTAGGAAAAGCTCTTTCTTATTTAAAAGAACATAAAAGTCATTAGCATATTTCTCTTTAGTAATCTTAGCACCTATAAAGCTAGTCTTTAAATCTCCAATACTTTTATTTATTGTTTCAAAGTTTGTATTATTAATACTGTCCTCATTAAAATCTCCTGCAAGTTCGCACCATACTCTATCTAAATCCCAATTCCATTTGATAAGTTCTCCGTTCCTAGAATGTAGGTGTGTATTTTTCCAGAGTTCATCAAGCCGATAGATTTGTGAGATAGCTCCATTGAATTTTGAAGACTTAGAAATTTTATCAGAATAATCATCATTACTATTATCTTCTACCATGTTGCACAATAATCTTATATGAAAACGAATATATAAACCACAACTATCATAGTTGACATTTAAATATAAACAATTACTCATTCTTTTATGATTCGTTACTACAGGAGGGAAGATTAAAAATATGTTAGGCAATATGATTGGTGGGTTCATCATCATTCTTGTAGGAACTTCTTTGCTTCCAACTGTAGCACAACAGGTAGGAACAGCTCAGGCTGATGGTAATGTTACTGGAGCTTCTGATACTTTGATAGGACTTACAACTTTATTCTATGCTCTTTCAATAGCAACTGCTGCAATAGCAATCGCATCTGTTGGATTGAGGAACAGCGGAATGATGTAATAAGGTGAAACCAAATAATGAATAAAACTTTTTTTAATTCAAAAAAGGAGAAATCGTCTTTAAGATGGTTTCTCTTTTTTATTTCTTTTATTTTTATGATTGGGTTTGTTGCTTCTGTTCCCCCAGTCACCCAAGTTTCCCAATTTGCTGAGACTATTGAAATAACATATCCACAATATGACTATGTCCCACAAAATGCAGCATTTCAGTTGAATGTTAGAATAATAAATGGTTCAAGCCAATTAACTAATGTAACTGCAAGTTGTGACTTACATCTTTTAAATCCAGATGGAACACACACCATGGAAAGTTTTATGGACTTTGAAGATGATGAATTTTATATTGATATTTCATCAGGGAATTTTACTGATTTAGGATTTCATGGGTTTGTTATTATGTGTAATACATCAAACCAAGTTGGATTTGCTAACGGTGTTTTTGAAGTAACACGAAGCGGACAAGAAAGTAATCCAAACTTCTTCTGGTTCATATTATTAATTAGTGCGGGAATAATTGGATTAGGTTTTGCAATCAAGAATGCACCAATAACTATTCTTGGTTCGTTTGGATTAGTTTATGTTGGGCTTTATATTATCCTTAATGGTATCAATGGTCTTAAGGATACAGTTTATACTTGGGGGTGGGGTGTAATAATACTTGCAGTAGCAGGGTATATAGGAATTAAATCAGCGTATGAGATGATACAGGATAGTGCTGAATGATAGAGATATTAATTTTTGTTATTAGTGTATTTTTGATTGGGAGTTATAAGAAAGACTTTACAACGCTTCTCTTCTCGGGAATGGGTTTTATATTCTATGGTCTGATGATCCTTAATGGCACAGCTCTTGTTTATCCCTATAACTTTCAGTTTGGTTGTCTGGCGATAACATTTGGTTTCTATATCGCATTCAGAAGTGCGATTGACTTAATCACATATAAACGATTGAATAAAGATTATGATTAAAAAGGAGGAACAAAAATGCCAGAAGATAAAAAAGAAGTAGTAAAGGAAACTCTTGTAGTTAAAGAACTTCTACAGCAACCAGTCAAAGATGCTGTAACCGAAGATGGGAAAGCTTATACGCTTGTAACAATAGAAGAAGCTTTAACAGAGATGCTAATAAGTATCAGAGAAATAAAGAAGAGTATAGCTTAAAATGATTGAGGTAATCTTTTACTATGGGACTGAAATAGTAATGGTGAGGGTGAGAGAAGGCAGAGTGACATTCTGTTCATCTTCTAATGGAAACTATGAGGCAGATATAACCGGGATAAGGTTAAGCAGGGGTGGTGTCATTAAAGAGTTCCCCGATTTAAAAGATAGTCCAGTATGGAAAGATGAAGCGATAAAAAGATTCAAGAAAAGAATGGAAGAGTTATCAACAGAAGAAGCCATAGCGGAATATGTTATAATGGACTTAAAGAAGTTCGGTTATGTTCCAAAATGGAAACAGAAACAAGGTTTCAGGAGGATAAAAATATGATAATAGGCGACTTCATAATATCCGCACTGGTCATAGTCCTTATCTTCCTTATGGGATACATGGCATATCGTCAACAAAGTATGCTTGAAACATTCAGGGAGTTCAAGGAGATGTTTGAAGATAAGATAGAAGTAGCAAAGGAATCAACAGGAATATATCAATAATGGCAGAAGAAAACCCAAATCAAGAAGTAACAGAAGAACAATTAGCGGAAGCATTAAAGAGTTATGGCTCTCCTCAACCTGAAGAGAAACATAATGTTCATACCTTCCTACATAAGATAACAAATAGTAATGATACAACAAAAACGGGTTTTCTTTCTGATATAGAACTTGGAACAACTCCTTATTCTGAAAGAACTTATAAGAACTTATCCTTAATGTCAGATGAATTGTGTAATGATGACATCTGGAGTAAATATTTTAAATCTAAAGCTGAAATCTTAACAGCCACATCCTTATCTAGAAATGCAAAGCTTATCTCACTTGCTGTCTTGCAAAGGAGAGAACTTGCAGATATGACTGATAACATAAATAAGAAACCAAACTCTGGACAGTTCGGGTTCGGTAAGAAGAAAGAGGTAACAACAACATGAAAGAGAAATTATATAACTTATCAAGAAAATTATTAAGGGAGGTAAACAAATAATGGAAGGAGAAGTAGGAAAAGAGTTGGGAGTTAAGGAACTGCTTAATAAAGTTCTAAACAACCAACAAGGATTAGAACAAGAGAAGAAAGTTAAGTTCTGGAAGATACCTTGGAAGGCAAGGATAACTGGAAGGAAAGCACAGAAGGGTTGGGCTACTGTTCAGATTATTAAAGACAATGGAGAAATAGATTTCATAAAAACCCAAGTTAGAGATGGGATTGCCGTTATAGATGGATTCCCAAGAACAGCAACGATAGACCATAAACTTTCATACAGGGGAAAGCCATTGTATATTATTCCATCGTGGAGCATGAAACCATTTTCAGCAGTAGAAAATTATTCAGAAACAGAAAAGGAGAAGATGAACATTGCTGGGAGAAGAAGTGTTCTTGCAGTTCTTGAAAGAGAAAAGATTAAGGACAAGAAAGACTATGGAAGTCTTGGATGGATATTAATTGTGGTTGTTGTCGTTGGAGCTATCTGGTATTTCGGAAAGAATCAAGGGTGGTTCTAATGAGCAACTTTGAAACAATAGAGATAACAGTAAGGGATGGACAGTTCAAGAAGCTGGAAAGCTGGAAGTGGGATATTATTAATTGGGGTAAACTTGAACAGACTTGGAGTTATCTGCGTAGGAAGTATGGGTCATTCAAGGAAAGAATTAAGAAGATGGATGATGATGATAACTGGGTAAGTGATTAGTTGACATTTAAATACACAAACTACTAGTAGTTCTTATGATTAGGTTAAAAGATTTGTTTAACAAGACAATTAATAAAACTAATAAAGAGATTTCTCTTCATTTAAAGAAAAAAGAATTATGTAAAATGGATATAGATATAGATGAGCTTCTTAATATGAAACTAAAAGATAAGGTAAATGAATGGTAACTCAGGCAGAACTTAGAGGGGCAGTTTCTCGAACAGCACTCGTTCAGAAAGCAGAAGTATCAAGACAGCAGGATGTTCAACAAAGGGAATATGAAACAAAACTTGCAGAGTATAATAAGCAGGTTGCTATTCAAAAAGAAGCACAGGCGAAGTATGATGCAGAGATACAAGCAAGAGCAAGTGTTATGAGGGCGTATGAGAAGGGTATGCTCTGGGCTATATCTGCATATGGTTCAGGAAGGAAAAGACAAATTGCTAAAGAAATGATGAAGGCAGGATACTCTGGTGCTAAGGGTGGATTATTAGAACAAGAACAAAGAAAAGAATATGTTACATGGAAATTGGATTTACAGAAACGAGCAAAAGAACTTAGCTTAACTGTTCCAGAGTTAAAGAAATATGAGAAAGAAGGAATGATATTCTCTGAACCTAAACCCTCACAACCTGAACTTCGTGGTATGGGTTTTAAACCGGGAGATGTTGTGACACAGACAACAAGAGCGGGAGAAGTTAGTTATGAAGCACCGAGAGTTGTTGAAGTTCCAAAACAATCTGCACAGAAGTTTCCACCTGCACCGACAACCCCCTTTCAAGTAATGGCTGAAGAGTATCAACAGAAGCAATTAGATATGAGACAATCAATAAGACCCAAGAAATCATTTTGGTATGATCCAAGCCAACAAAAAACATATACACCTGAAGAAAGTGCAGAATATTTAAAAACTACAACGCCCATAAAAGAAATATTCCGCCCTACCCACTATCCTTATTGGGTTGGTAGGGCGACAACAAAGCTGGGAGAAGAATTTGTAAAGGTAACGGAACGAGTATCCCCAGAACTTAAAGCATTTGGACAAGCCAAAATAGATACTGAAAAATATCCCTATGTTGTTCCGGCTGCTAAATTTGTAAAGGGTATTGGGGATTATGCTTTGCTTGGAACATTCTTTGGTCCAGCAATGGCATTTGGTAAGGCGGGAACAAAAACTAAACAGGTTCAAACTACAAAGACAAAGAAAGATGGAACAGTTTATGTAAGAAAGTTTGAAGATTTGTTCAAGAAAAAGAAAGGAGAGGAA
>Ga0075125_10001302_pt1 | contig 11999 bp, 15 predicted proteins | sample AntAceMetag02UKN_FD_69810 | JGI IMG/M metagenome (GOLD analysis project Ga0075125, IMG submission 69810) | Saline lake microbial communities from Ace Lake, Antarctica - Antarctic Ace Lake Metagenome 02UKN | ecosystem: Environmental > Aquatic > Non-marine Saline and Alkaline > Saline | place... | reverse complement strand
CACTTTGATTATAAATTATAGAACCTGAATGCATCTCGTCTGCATCACCTGCCGCAAAGTTATCACTTCTTATTAAAAGTTGTAATGGTGTTATCCATAATGAAGTAAGATTATTTGCTGTTAATACAGTCATTGAAGTATATCTTGTTGCTGGTGTAGCAATAGGATATAATAAATTATCTGTTTTTGTTGCTACCGTTCCTGATGATGTATTACATAAAACACCACCTACTTTTTTGTTTCCCCAATAATCTATTTCCGTATATCTTCCTGTTACTGTATCACCATAAACTTGTTTATTTGACATACCAACGGTGTTTGTTTCAAATATTAAATTGCTCTGTTCATCTGTTGACCCGTTATAACAAAGAAAATAACCACCTCTATATTCTGTACCTCTTTGGTCAAAAGGTCTTTCTGTATCTAATCCTGCTGTAGGTAGAATAGGATATTTATCTCTATTTATCTGATGCCATAATCCGTCCTCATTAGTACAAATAGCCATAGCCTTACCGTCAACTGTATAAACATTATCAGCCATACTTGAAGTAAACCCTGCTTCTTGAAGAAACAACCCTTTCCTTTTGGTAAGCGCGTCTGTTTCAAGGTCAAAATTCTTTAATGATTCTGCTTCTTTTACATCTATAAATTCAGGATCGTTAGAGTTATTTATACCGGCTACTATTTGAGAAAATCTTATACTTTGTGTTGCCATTACCTATCCTTTAATAATCGTACTTATATGTCATAGCGATATGACGATTCTTCTGTCTGTTTGTTATGCTGTCTATTTTTCTTTTCTGTATCTCATATTCATTTCGCCAAAATCCTAATAGTTTTCCATCGGCCAATTTATACTTTATGTATCTGCTCAATGCTCCGGCTATAATAAGTTCTGTCGCATATTCAGGAAGCTCTATCATATCAAGGTCATTTACAAGTTCTTTCGGCTGTCTTTTATAAAGTACTATGTAAGTAGAACCTGTATCAATGGCCGGAGTTGTTCTTAATAGCTTTCTTCCAAGTGTTCCGTCATATTCCGTAATACCCGCGGAAAGAGTAATAAATGCTGTTGTACCTCCAGCGGTTGCTATTATACAAGTTCCGGTAGTAAGAGAATGAATATAAACTCGCTCTATCTTACCTATCCCAGAAGAAGCTGTACTAATATTAACATCTGCCACACCATTAAGAGTTCCAAACCATTCTTGATAAGCACCTGTTAAAGATTCACCAACGATTTTAAACTCCATTGTATCGGCGGCGTCTGTACTCGATATTGTCGCTGTAACCATATTACAAACTGTAGAAGTACTCGCTGAAAAGCTATATAGTAAAAAATTAGTCAGGTCTGTCGTTACACCGTTTATGGCGTTAGAAATATAGTCATGAGTTGTTACTATATCAGGATTTTTGTTTGCCGCCCATATATCAACCAACATACCAAAATCACTCGGAAGTTCATAATCAATAGAGCCGGAAGTAGTTGTTATTGTACCTGTTACAAGTAAATCATTTCCAAAAAGATCATAGCAAATATTCTTATAAGTTTGATTAACACAATCTTTAAGGTATTCTGTTTCTTCCTCACCTACCACATTAATCATAGCTTTTACTATATTATAAAAATTCAAGATTACCTCTTTTCTTCAGCCTGATTTTCGCCAACCATACCTTCTAATTCTTGTATTTTCGCTATCCATTTCTGATACTCAGCAGTCCAATAAGCTGTCTTAGCATCGTCTCCCATATATCGGAAGGCTTTTTGACAAGTTCCGGCTACAATAGCCGGATGCGCATAGGCTGGAATAGTGGGATAATCGAGATCGTCAATAAGCTCTTTCATTTCTTTAAGATAAAGCACTTTCCAATCGGCCGCCGTTGCTCTCTGTATATCAGGATAAAACCGAAGTTTTCTTGTATAGCCTGAATAATCTATAGATGTTATCCCTGCGGTCATTGTTATATACGCCGATGCTGTATCAAGAGTTGCCCCTGCTGAATGAAGAAGATATACGATGCCCGCCCTTTCCTGTCCGGCTTTTATATATTCTATGTTTATAAGTGATGCCGTTGCCGATGCACCTGAACCAGCAGTTGCCCCCGTAGTTATTACATAGCTTTGTCTTGTATATGTTTTGTCCAACCCTACTACTGTAAATGATATATTTCCGTCTGTAGCTGAACCATCACCACTAAGCCAAATATCTGAAACGCCACCTGTTTCCACAGTTGTCATATCAATAAGAGAAGGAGAGGTTAAATTTGTTACTACATACTTATAAGTAGTTCCCCCTATCTTATCCTTGAACCACCCTCTTGGCTTATCTATATCAGTAACATTAATCTGATCTACACTATTATAAACTCGTAACAACATTCCAAAATCTGTAGGTAAATTACAGGTTGCTACATTTGCCGATACTGTTAATATCGCATCGGAGAGAAGATATCTGTTAAACCCGTTATAATTAAGGTCTCTAAGTATTTCATTTGTCCAATCTTTAATATTGGAACGGATAGTAGTATTTTGTGTTTCTTCTTCTACTCTTGTATATATATCGTAAAAATTCATTGATAACATAATAGCTTCTCCTTTTAATAACGATAAGTCTCCCGGCATCTCTGACACCGGGAGATCATTATCTATATTATTTTAATAAGGTTAGTTTACCCGTTAATCGAATAACCATAACCCATTGTCTCTTCAAGTTTTACTCTAAGAGTTGTCTCTTCCATATACTGATCTTCTTTTGTATCAGTACCAGGTGTCTGAACTCCAAGCTCTAATGTAAGTGCTCTTAAATACGCTTCTTTAACGTGTTTAAGGTCAACAATCATTATCGCATTCGGGTCCATCTGCCTATGATAAGATACAACAAGTTCTCCAAAAGGTACAACCATATTCAGCATTTTCAGTCCATAAAAATTTATGTTCTGATTTAGCTGAAGTTTAGAAGTGGCTGCCTGATCCCACGCATCAATAACATAAGATCCACAAAGTGCGATCTTTCTGTCCGATCCGGCGTTATTATAGCAACCCTTTATCAGGTTCATGCCAAGGCTATTCTTAAAGGTAGATGCTGTTACACCCGTAAAGTCATAGACATTACTTGATATAAAAGATCTCATACCTTTCATAGTACGGCTTGTAACTGCTGCTGTTACATTTTTGCCATAAAGAAAAGCTCTTTCTTTCTTCATCTGGTGTTCAATACCCATTCTACGCTGCTCTGATTTCCTACGGTTACCAGTTCCATAATGATCTATGGCAAGCTCTGTACCTGTAAGACTACAAAGAGTTTTTATAATCTGAGTAAAGTTTTCAGAAGTGTCCATTTTTACACGAAGAGGATCACGTTTGGCTGAACCTTCGGCTGCGGCATCAGCAAGTACGTACCATGCATTAGCTCCCGCTAAACCTGAATATGCTATTTCACCCGCACCATAAGCACGAACTACTGTAGCTGTTCCACCTGAACCAAGTGCCGAAACAAGCATATGTTCACCTGTTGTTCTTAACGGTCTCGGATTATAAAGAATATCTCCGACCTCTACAAAAAGAGCCGCTGAACCTGCTGTACTATCTACAGCTAAATCTGCCGTAACCGATGCAGAAGCAAAGGCAGTGGTCGCCTGAAAAACAACATACTCTTTTGTACGCCATTCCAAACATTTAACTGTTCTATTTCCTGCTTTTTCTTTGCCCGCCTTGTTTAAAAATATTGTGAACGGACTGGACTGAGGGTCAAGATCAAAAATATGGTTCTCCATATCTATAATCTGACTATCAGTATTTACGTTAACGGAAGTTAGTGTTCCGCTTGTATACGTTATAGCCATAATAAGGCCTCCTGTTTATTTACCAATTAGGGTCTTTAATATATCAGGCCCGTCTATGTCTCTAAGTTCCGCAGCGTAGGCAGCATCTTTATCAATTATCGTTGTTGGGGTCTGATTCTTGCCAGTTTCTCCCACTATCGATTCTTTCTTAGGTGCTTCTTTCTTCGTAACTACTTTTTGCGGATTTCTTCCACGAAAAACGTCATAGGCCATTGATACCGGATTATCCACGGTTTCGTACATAGTAGGATTAGACTGTAACACCTCTAAAATTCCAGTCTTATTCTTTACGAAATATGGGTCTTGTTCAAGCTCTATTACCTGCTTTTCTAAAGTGTTGGAAACTTTCTGCCATTTTATGTCATCTTCCTGTTTCGCTTTCCACTCCATTAAATCGTCAACTTCTTTCATCCTATCATTAACTTTTTGTTCTGCAATTTTTTCGGCAATTTTCTGTGCTTTATACGTTACTGCTCCCTCAAAATTATCTGCTTCAATAAGTTTATTAAACTCGTCATCAGTAGTAGGCTCAGTAGCTTTTTCTAAAACCTCTTTCTTTAATACTGCCTTGCCGTCTACAATATCAAATTTATCTTCAAGCAATTCCATTGCTTCATTATACTTTTTATCTTTCTCTGCCTGATCTGCTCTCATATTACCAAGCTCAGTTCCCTGTCTATCCTGTAGTTTTCTAAGGTTAGCATAATTTTGCTGTTCTTTCACTAACTCAGCTTGATAATCAATCTCTTCCTGTGTTTCTGGTTCTGTTTCCGGTTCAACCTCTTCCTGTTCAACCTCTTCCTGTTCAGTATCTTCTTCAAGATTAGCTTCAACCTGTGTTGCTTTCTCTGCCTCTACTACTTCCAATTCTCCCTGTGATTGTTCTAATACACTAGGTTCATCAAAAGCATTATCTAAAACTGTTTTCTCTGACTTAATAGTTTCATTAAAATAACCTTCTTTCGGTTTTACGTATGGTGTCTTATCGTCAATCATTGCCCCTGTCACTTCGCTGTCAAAAAATTCTCCGTTATCACCTGCTCTACTCATCCTGTATCTCCTTAGAGCCGGCTTCTTCTGCTAAACTACAGGCATTATAAAATGCACAAATTTGTAGTTCAAACTTCTTGAACATTCTATACATTATTCGATATTGATTAGTCTCTTCGTTATCAAATGTATTCGCCATTTTATTCTTGGCTACTTCCTGTTCGTCTTTTATCCAGTCTTGTATATACTGGAATACTCTTGACTGAAGTACATTGTCCAATTCTACCTTGTCTCGCGCCAGCTCTATTTTTGATTCGAGGGATAGATCACGACTAAAATTTACTTTCAGCCTTACTTCTTTTTTTGGTTCTCTCCTAAATATATTATACATTCATTCCTCCTGCCGGGAGTTGCTGTTGGGGCATTACTGCTTGTCCGCCAGCTTGTCCCGTTCCTTGCCCATTTACTTGTGAGTTCGGATCTGAGGATGAAAGAGGTTGCTCTATTTTTTTCAATATACTTATTTTCTTATCATATACCGTAAGATAATCTCTCGTAAGTTCAGGAACGTCTATTGTATAACCCTTACTTACCAAAAGATTTAGTAATACCGGATTAGTAAGTTTATCAAACATAGCACCCATTTGCTGTTGTTCTGCTATCTTATTAACAAAAGCATTATATCCAACAGGTTTAAGATCCACCATATCTTCTATACCATCAAGCAATCCTGGTATTATAGTCGCAAATTCAGGATCACCACTCTTACTTGCTATTCGTATAACCTTCTCGTCTGTCATAAATTTACTATAGCATATCATTATCATTCTACCAAGAGGTACAATAACTGTATGAAGAAGTATGTCTGCTTTCATTCTAAACCGTTTGGTCATTTGATCTGCTACTATTTGAAGTCCTGTTGCTGTATCATTAAGAGACGGCCCACTCTGTCCCTGCATAAAATCATTTACAGATAGAGAGTTCTGAAACTCTACCTTTAACATTTCTTCTTCTCTTACACTTGAACCCGTTGTATCGGGTGGTGCATAGGTTGTTATAGCATCTCTCATTGAACCCTGTAAGGCTTCTTTAGAACTTATTATCTTTCCAGGATATACTTCATAAAGTTCGCCAACGTCTACCTTTGTACTGTCATGCATAATAAGCGGCGAAAGTATTAGATCAACATTATCCATTCTCTGATTACGTTTCTTGTTTATCTCGCGGGCAAGGTCTTTTCCAAGTTCAATTTCTCCTGCTCCATAAAAATTATTCTCGTCAGGATAATCAAGACCACGAAGAAAAGGTATATATCCATATGAATTATTAGAAAGTCTTATACAATGTTTTTTAGATATTATTGATGCTATGCCCTGTGGTGTCCATAACTCCCATAATACAACCTTACTGTCTCCATTATCCTCATCTCCCTTTATTGCCCTATCTTCTAACCGTTCATATCGTAAAGAATCCGTATCAAGTGGATCATGCGACCTACTTCTAAGTTCCGTTACACCCTTATAGACTCCACGTTTTTCCTGTGCTATAAGATGTTGCCACGTAGTCTCTATTCTGTGTATTACATATCTGGCATTATCAATGTTGGTTGCCATTGGATCAATCCATACATCCGATATATCTATCTGTCGGAAATAAACAGTTTGATCTTCGGGATTCCATAATACCTTTAAAAAACCTGTACCCTGTTTAAGTATTTGTAAAACAAGATTATGAAACTCTATATATCCGTCTGCAAATGTATCAAGATTGTACTGAATAAGATCTGATACTATCTCGGCCTGTTTCCGTGTCTGCGGGAATCTTGACTCTACATCTAATACTTTACCACCAGCAAATATTACTTCTAATACTCTTGGTAATATAGACTGAATCGCTGTCTTTAAATGAGGTACAAATAGATTAGACCGCTTACTTCTTTTGTCCTTATCAAGTGTTATGTTATGATAAAGTTTCTCGTTCTCTTGCCATAATTTATACTTAGTACACCTGTTCTTTTCAGCTTCAGGAAGTAATTTGTTAAACTTTCTTACGGCAAGAGCCTTGTTCATGCTATCTTTTATCTCAAAATCGTTCTTATAACTATTGTTATCTGTTTCGGGCATATATTGTCCTTGTTACTCGTTGTTTTCCTTAAGTACTCTTACATTTCCAACACCTGCTATTTTCATAATAGAAATTCTTTCCTTATTCGTTTCTGTTCCAAGGTCTATTGTTGCCTCTTCCTGTCTATATCCTGCCTCTGAAATAGGATTGACTGTTTCCATATCTACATACTTTCTATTTTTACTCGGTACCTGTGGTTGCATAATGTTCTTCTTTAATTTCTTCCTAAATCGCCAAATTTCATATTTGCTTCTAATTCTTTTTTACGCTTCTTTAATGCTTCATAATCTACTGTCTGTTTTGCTGTACTAAGTATTATTGCGTCTGCTATATCAGGACTTCTACCTAATATCTTTTTAATGTCCTTCTTGCTTGCTATCTGTATTTGTCCTTTTAAATTTGTAAAGAACCTAATACTTGTAAATTCCTCTATAACAAGGTCCATTTTAGATTTATCTACTAAAAACCAAAGTTCTTTGTTTCTTATTGCTTCTCGAAACTCCCAGAATAATTCTGCCCGGAGATTGACAAACTTAGCATTATTTGTAGGTTTTTCCTGATAAAGTATTCCGACTGGTTGGTGTCCCATATTTTTAAGTACATCATATGTTCCGCGACCTATTCCGTTACTATCTATTTGAGGTTTAATTTTACGGCCTTGATACTTCTCTGTAATAAAGAACGAAAGTTTTACGCTGTCTGAACCCTCAATTATGTCTATGTCCGTGAATGTGTTTCCCTGTTTCCTTACAACACAGCTTCTATCATTCTCAAAGCCAACATCAGAGCCAATGTTATCATTACCTGCCTTTGGGTTAGGATAATCTATACTTTCTTTATCCGGTAAATTATCAGGATTCTTCGCCCATACTGCTTCAAGTTCCCTGGTAGATAATAACTGCTGTTCACTTATAGCACAATTCTCGGCAAATACCTTTTGTCTGTATTCTACCGATTCACTTCCCCACATTTCCCTAAGAGACTTTTCATAAGCAGGTGTAACCATTCCTGTCTTATCCATATATTTAAGTTCCCATTCATAATTTTTTCTATCATAATCAGGATTATTACAATCTGCTTCCCATTGATTATAAACCGCTATAGCATATTGGTCGTGTGTCTTGTAATTCTTTCGCTTTATGTTTTTTGGAAAGAATGGAGTTGAAAATGCGTTAATCGTTATACAGTTATAAAATGACCTATTAGTCGTAAAGCATTTTGAATACATTGTGCTATCAGAACCGCCAGTAGAAATAAGTATCATTTTACTGTTCTTACTCGTTAGTAAACCTTCAAAAGATGCGTACATATTATTAGCAACACCTTTCGCTTCGTCTATAATAAGTAGAATTTTTGTTGAGTGAAATCCTTCAAAATGACTCGGTTCAGAACTTGTAGTACCAACTATAAAAGCGTCTGAATTTTCTTTACCGTCTGACTTTATCCACTTTATTCTAAGGGTATCAAGTTCGTCATTACCCATATCAACTTTGGCCTTACTGTAAAAGCTCTTCATTTCCTTAAACATATAATCTCTTATCTGAGCTTCTTTAGGTGCTGTTATAACTACTACAGCAGGATAATGTGTCTTAAACCACCATATAGCAAGTTCCGCAGCAGTAAATGTTTTACTACTACCGTGACAAGCCATTACAGCAGTTCTCTGATTATCCCTTACGGATTCTAAAAACTCTATCTGCTTACTCCATGTCCTGTGTCCTAATGCTTTATCTACATAAAATACAGGGTCTGTCTTGAATTTTTCAAAGAGCTTTTTGTCTTTATTCTGAGCCATACTTTTCAGCTAACTCGTTCATTGTTTTTGCTTTATCTGTTATTTCTAATATTTTCTTATCACTAAATAATGTCTTATATCTACCAAGTAATTCTAATGCTTTAAGTTTATCACTATTCTTTGCTTCAATCTCTTCTGCTATTCCTTTAATCCCTTTGAGAATGTACTCTGCTGTTATCTCTGCTTTATCAAATACCTTTGTTTTATCCTTTTCTATAAGTTCCGCCAAATAAGGTTTTTTAAGGTTTTCATATCCAATTACTCCAGCAGTATCTTCTGAATATCCTGCTCGAATTGCGGCCTGTGTAGCGTTAGAATCAATTAAATACTCTTTAACAAATAATTCCTGTTTAGCAGTTAATTTTGTCTCCATAAGTAGTAAACAGTTCTCAACCCCATATTTTACAAACTATTTGCGTTTTTTTGAACTTTTTTTACAAAAACTGCACTTTTTTTCATAAAAGACTTGCCGATGCAGTTTAATTAAAGTATACTATTATTATGAGTTACAAAATAAAAGAAACCGGAGCTACCAAATGGAAAGAATAAGGCGATCAATAAAAAGTGTAGACTTACAGATAAAACTTATATCCAGGGCAAAGGATCTTGTAATAATGGGATATTACAAAAACCTTGAATTAGCTTGTATAATAGTATTACAAAATCATAGAATGAAATAAAGGAGCATGTTATGCAAACCAAAAGAAAAAAATTATATGATCACTTAACAAAATTAACAGATAAATTATTTATAATTATAGAAGTGTTACTAATTATATTGAGACTGTGCTTAAAACTTCTTTGCAATAAAAAAGAGGAACTGCTATAATTAAATAACAATCCCTCTCTTCTTCGGACTCATATTATATCCGGTAAGTCAGATATATTCTTTTTAGCGCCTTTCACTTCTGAAATATCCAAACTTTTAACATTTCTGATGTTTTCGTCATATTATCCTCCTTAATATACTATTCCTCTCTTAAATACCGGAATTATTTTTCCGTCTTTTGTTCTCAATACTTCTTCCTGTCCTGTAATATTTGCTGGTGGAATATTTATAAAGGATTCTGTATTTATTGCTCCTACTGAAACATTACTCATTTTATCAGCAATTTTATCCATTGATATAGCAATTCTTTCAAGTAATATAATTATCTTTTGTTCTGTTTCTTTTTGCATTATTTCTCCTTTACAACCTCTCTAATATCTTTCAACATATACACAAAATCCTCAATAGGAATCTTCTTAATATTATCCATATAACACTCGCTCACATCTGTATATATCAGCCGTCTCGGATTATCAAGACCTTCTCCAAACTCTTTATTTAAAAAAGTAGCCGCATTGTACAGATATGTATATGTTAGGCAACCTTTATTTATCTCCATTTCCATAGTTATCTTTTTCCCTTCAACTATTGCCTGAGGTCTATAAAAATAAGGATTCGGGTCAACTTCATACCAGAAAAACTCTCCACCTATTACTGTTATTGACCTGACCTGGTAATAGTCTGCCAGTACACAAGTATATCCTATATCGCTTTCTCCTATAAATCCTTCTACCGGTGGGAAAAAGTTTATACCCCCTTTCCATTTTCTTACCCAATCATGGCAACCGTTAGTCTTTGCGCATAGTGTAATACCTTTTGTCTGTGAGAATTTTAACCTAGGGGCATAGGGCTGTTCTAATACACAAAAATGAAGTTTTATGTCGTTTTCAAGTAAGAACGGCAGTATATTTGCTGAACACATAATTATAAATGTATTCTTGGATATTACTTCCTTAATTTTGTCTATGTTTTGTAACGTGCTATTTCCCTCTGCGATGTAGAATATGTCTTTCTTGCGAAGTGGTGTCCAGTCTGTAGTTCTATTATCCTTAATAAACAGATGATTCTTTGCAAGATTCTCTTCTGCCTTGCGTAACCGGACTGTTAATACCTTACCAAATTTATCTATTAATTTAGTCTGTGTTTCTTTTTTCAATGCTTTCTCCTTTTTGTTTTATTATGTCTTCCCATATTTTTCTTATACACTTTCTACAATGCTTTAATACAGATTCTGTTTCCTTGGTACAAGTTTTACAGATGCTCTTGTCATTTTTTATTTTTTCGGCCATATTCTCTCTGCTGCTACATCGCAATATTTCTGTTCTTTCTCAATTCCTATGAAATTTCTATTTAGATTCTTGCACGCCAAACCGGTGGTTCCTGAACCCATTGTAAAATCTAAAACCGTTTCACCTTCATTGGTGTATGTTTTTATAAAATATTCCATTAAGACCACTGGCTTTTGGGTAGGATGCAATTGTTCTTGTGTTTTATTATTATTAAAATATTGTATTCTTTTTGGATACCTTAATCCTGTATCTACCTGTTTAAAGTCTTTTTCATTTCCGTAACAATCAGATTTTTTTCTTTTAACATTGCCTCTTTTATAAATTTTATCTGCAACTGTCATTTGTGGATTATATGTGCATTGTTTTTTATAAAACACGCAAATATCTTCATTATCATTTAATGGTTGTTTTTTGGCATTTAAAAATCCAGTGGTTTTGTTCTTTTGATATTTCCAATCATATTTATACTCCTTAATATTTGATATTCTCAGGGCACTTGAAAAGGGTTCTGAACCAAATAAAATAATAGCACCATTTGGTTTAATCAGTTTGTTCAATCGCTTCCACATTGATTTAAAAGGTATTACCACATCCCATTTACAGGCTGTTGTTCCATATGGTGGGTCTGTTATTATAGCATCGACTATTGTATTTTCTTCAATAAGTTTATCCATTACTTCAAGGCAATCGCCACTATATAATATCATATTATTTACTCCTTTTCTTCTTTCTGCGCCTATTCTTTATTCTCTTTGCTTCCACAATTTCTTTGTCCTTTAACAATTTCCAAGCCATATATACACCTTCAAGTTTAAGCTGTTTAACGCCCGGAACTCGCATATCAGAAAAATCAAATATCTCTAATGAGCAACCCGGCCATTTTTTCACAACAAAATTATTAAACAGCCATATCCGACTATTATAGAGATCATAAGAAGTTATATATCCCGGCTTATCTTCCACCTGCATCACCCTGTCTCCAATCCTATCTTTCTTTGTCTGGTAATCTTCATTTTCTACTGCATACATATTGTCTATACCGAGGTCTTTATCTGTTTCAGGATCATATTTCCAGCTGCGCTCATCTCCAATACTACTCCAAGATTTACAGCGATATCCAGCTGCAAGA
>Ga0075125_10001301_pt1 | contig 12001 bp, 17 predicted proteins | sample AntAceMetag02UKN_FD_69810 | JGI IMG/M metagenome (GOLD analysis project Ga0075125, IMG submission 69810) | Saline lake microbial communities from Ace Lake, Antarctica - Antarctic Ace Lake Metagenome 02UKN | ecosystem: Environmental > Aquatic > Non-marine Saline and Alkaline > Saline | place... | reverse complement strand
TTCTATGTCAGCTCCAGCCGAGGTAATATCACTCAACTCGTTTACAGTGTCTACTTTTTTAACGAATGTCGCTTCAAAGGTATCGTCTAAGTCAGTGTCTGCATTTTGTGCGTGTTTTTTATCAACTGCATCATCTATATTAATTACAGAAGAAGAGGGTTTATTATTTATAGCAGCCCAATCTAAATCTATTATATCGCCCTGGTCCTTCCATGCTGAACCGTCCCAAACATACATATGTTGGGTGTCACTTGTTATCCTAGCATCATTCTTAGTATTACCAGAGGTTGGAAGGTCTCCTACAGTAGCAACCCCAGCTTTAAAGAATAAAACTCCGTCATCATTTACTAAATTAAACTGACCAGTTCTAGGATTTATTTTTTGTCTATAATTTCCCATTTTTTTTATCTCCTATAAGATATATTTTTTAAATTATGCTAGAGTTGAATAATTTTTTGCAGCTCTGGCTGCCCAGTCTACTGCGTAATTTACTCCAACCCAATATCTACAGCTACTTCCTGCTTTATTACAACGTAGAATAAGAACACCACCATCTGCCTTCTGAAAACCAGTATAATCATATGTCAAATCAGTTTCATCACAATCAAGAAATGAATATCCTGCAGTTAAATTGCTGCCACCCTCTAAATGTCTAAGACTCATAACAACACCTTCCTTTTAATCCTGTTCTTTTTTTAAAAATTCTTTCCAAGCTTCTAGCTTAGATTCTATTATTTTAAACCCTTCTTTTAACCATGAGGCCAAAAGTTCATCAGCAACAAAACCACAATCTTTACATATAGTAATCTTAAACTTACCAAAAGTTAAAGAATTTAATTCTTTATCAGTATATTCTGTATTACACACTTCACACTTATTCATAGCCCTCTCCTTATACATCTTCATCAATTTCAGGCAGTATATCAATAATACCGTCCCTGTTCTTTTTAAATTTAGATATAATATCTCTAATAATTAGATATGTTGGTTTTGAACTGGCTACTATAACCTGCAAATCTGGTAACTTATATGATTTATTTTCTGGTTTAATCAATATTGCAGCTATAGCAGCTATTAAATTCTGAACATAAAAATCTGGGGTGGCTGCGGCTACTCCAGAAGCTAAATCTTCATCATAATAAACTATTTCGTCATCATCATCTATTTCAAAGTCAGCATACTTATTTATGGAAATTTCAACTAATGCTCTTTTTATAAAATTTATAATTTCGGTGGAAGAATATTTTTCGTAACAAGAATATTGGATTTCTATTACATCTCCAGATAATGCAGAAAAGGAAATAGTCAATTTTCCAGTATCTGAATCATATGCCCAATCTGAAGAACTTTGCTCTGCGTCATTTTTAAAAACAGCTGTAACTGCTGTTGGATTTTCTTCTTCTAAAGTAAAAATATCAGAAGCCTCATAAATATTAATTTGCCTCTCTGATTTCAAAGTATCATTTAAAATAACTCTTACTTTTTCTTCACAATCTTCTAATTTAAAAGCTGACATGATATTTCTCCTCTGACTATAATTTTATTCCTTCTTCTTTCTAATTTATTTATAATTCTTATTATTCTTAGACCTATAAAATTTTTTTATAAATTTGTCTCTTTTTAGTAAAATCTGGTTGCCCCTTCCAGATAAAAATTTAAATCCTTTTCTATAAAATAAATTAAGCATTGGGGCTTTTTTATCAATTTTAATATAAGTTTCTTTAGTTCTGTTCCATAGTAAAACACTTAAAAGAGCATCTGAGGTATCATAGTTCTTAGAACAAATTTTAATATAATCTCTTTTTACCTCTCCTCCATCAGAAGCCCAAACTGCTATTATTCCAATGGTATCACCACTTTCTTCAAGAACCCAAATATCTTTACATTCTTTAATTAACTCTTTAAGTTGCTTTTCTTTCTCAATATAAATTCTTTTATTATCTTTCGTATAATAAAAATCAGGAGCAAACTGATGCTTTAGAAAATCAAGTAAATTCATTAATTGATTCTTATTATTTATATTAAATCTTTTTACCACTTTAATCCTTTGGTTAATAAATTAAATTCCTAAAGATTAGAACTTAGGGGCCCGAAGGCCCCATAAGTCCTTTATTTATAACCGCTTACGCTCGGTTGAAATAACTACATGCATACTGATTCCTACAGACTACTGCAATTTGTTCATAACCGATTACACCAACACCAAGATAGGCAGCATCACCAGGAACTGTTCTTGGGTTAGCATTTACAATAACCAACCTTTCAGGGGCCTCTTCCCCATCAACAGTTATCAAACCACCGAGCAAGTTTATCGCATTAAGTCTCCTGCGTACAAAAAGAACAGGTTTACCTATTTCAGAATCTGTAGCTACAAGATATGCCTTCGTCTTAGTTACAACCTCCGTGGAAATAAAAGTAGAGGTAGCACCTGACTGAGCGGCTCTGCTTACACTAAACGGAACTCTCTTTATCTCTATTCCAAGAGCGGTCAACTGCTCTCTTATTGAATGGTACTTATTCTCACTGTATTCCATGCCGTCTATGTCATTATCTACCGTAGTTCCAGCTATAAGAACCAGCTTCTTACCATAGTCCTTAACCTGGGCTACCATCTCAAGAACATTACCGAAAGTAAATTTAGTAGTACCAGAAGCAAGAGTAACCGTATTTCCAGCATTAGTGGCTGCAGTATCAATAACAGAAACAACCCTATAAGCCTCTTCTCTATTCAGAGCACGGGCAATCGTCTTCCTCTTTCTAGCTATAACAGCTTCAGGATTCGCAGCAAGTTTCGCAAGTTTTACATAGTACTCTTTAGTCGCAAGGTCCGAAAAAGCAAGAGCACTTTCTGTATCAGGAGTTACAGCCTGCATAACTATCTGCCCAGTGGAGTCCATCGTTACAACTTCTTTTGTTTCAGCGAGAACATCAAAGTAATAATCGTGTTCATTAGGTTCAGCGTAATCTACTTCAGCAACCAAGCTTACAACTTCAGGTATATTTGCCTCTGGGTCGATAGGCTGCCCAAAAGTTCTAGCCATTTCTAGTGTTTTATCATCATGAAACATATTTATTAACCTCCTAAGTTAATACTAATTTTGTATCTATTTTTTATTTCTTTTGTTATTTATCTTTTAGACCATTTTTTTAGTTCTTTCAGATACTCTTTTCTGTGTTTTGTGCCATTCAGGAGAATTATCTTCAACTTCTTTCTTTCCAGAAACTTCAAGGTCTTTCTTAGTTTTTTCAATCTCAGCATTAGCATCGCTCAATTCTTTCTTGAGTTTCATGACTTCATACTTAGCATCATCAAGAAGGTCTTCATCAGAAACACTTTCGTCAGCTACAAGCTCTTCCCTTCTAGCTTTGAGAAGATTTTCCGCTTCTACCTTTTTAGCTTCTTCCTCTACCTTAACATACTCAGCAAGTTTAGCATCTACTTCAGCCTTTTCAGTCTTTAGTGTTTCAGATGCTTCTGTTATTTCTGTAACCTGTGTTGTAAGCTCTTCTACTCTTGCAGTCAGCTTTACTTCCTGCTCTGTGAGACTTTCGTTTTTAACCTTTATCTCAGCGAGCTTTTCTTCCAACTTTTTCATCTCTTCATCCATTTTAACTTCACGCTCCTTTTCCTTTTTCTTAGAATCTTTGAGCTTATTTGCTCTTTGTTTATCTTTTTTTTCTTTTAAAAACTTACCCAGAGCTTCATCGACTTCTTCTGGACTAATATTTTTAATTTCTTCTTTAATTTTTAGTGAATAATCAATTATTATTTCAGTTCCGCATACATCACAAATAGATTTTATTTCCTGGTGTTCAAAATCTACCTTAACAACATTTAATTCGGGCCAAACATTTATACCACAGTTAGGGCAGGTAAGGTCAGAAAGCATTTCCATAAGTGTGATAATATTTTCGGGAACTAGGTGAAGAATTGCCTGTTCAACTTTTTCTTTCTCTCCTTGTCCCTTTCCTGGTTTATCTTTTCTTCTCATTTGACCTCCACATTTTTTACATTTTAAATCTTTACAATGACTTTTAGAAGTTAACGCATTGCCGCATACGATACACTCACATTCATAAGAATCTTTTTCTTCTTTTACTTCTTTTTCACTTATTTCTTTACCACCTATAACATTTGCAAATTCAAGAACATGAGTTCCTTTTTTACTAAATTCCTGAACAAAAGCAGTTGGGCACGCTGGCTGAGTGTGATGCCTTAAAAGAGCTCCCCCACAAAAATGAATATCTTTTAGTTTATAACTAAAGGGGCCAGTGTTTTCTCTTATCCCCCAAGCTTCAAAAGATACCGTAAGGCTTCCACTTTTAAAATCTTCTAAAATTTCAGTAGCCTCTTCCTCATAATTAGAAACCCATAAGGAACCATATGCAACTATCATATTTCCCTCAAGCTTTGCATCTAGCCAAGTTCCAACAGTTTCTTTTCTATAATGCTCAAGGTCTACCGCTTTTCCAACAAGAGTAGCCAAGGCATTTTTGACTTCGTCATATGGAAGAGTACATCCATTCAAATTTTCTTCATCTGCCATAGCAAAAACTGTTTTAAAAAGTTTAATATCTGGAGTGGGGAGCACTATTCCTCTCAGAGCAGCTATTTCAGTAAGCTCACCTGTTATTTCCGCATCTTCAAGTATAACATTTTTACTTCCAAATGTTAAATCACTAAAGAGAATTCTTTGTCTTTTTCCCATTTGTTGTCTCCTTTACTTATTCTTTTTTACCCAGTTACTGTCTTTATCCATAATATAAGATTCTTTAGCTTTATCCCAAGCAACTTTACGGGCAGTATCTTCATCTTTACTTTCTTTATATTCCTTATTAAACACATCAAGCCACATTTTCTTTGCAACGGACGGAAGGACTTTTACAGTAGCAGGTAAGTCTTTTATAGTTTTATACGGGGCCTCATTATAATTTTTTAATTTTTTAGCTGCAGAAATCTGCAGCTTTCTGTTCTGCTCAAAATTTTTCTTTTCTGGACCTTTCTTATCATCAGTAGTAGTCTCAGTATCAGAAGGAGTATTCTCTTCTACCGAATCCTGAACCTGAACTGCATGGGGCTGCATCAAATCTTCTACACTGCTTGTTATTTCTTTTATTCTTCTACTTACCTCAACATTCCATTTCATTCCAAATATGCTTGAATAAGTTTCCTTAGAAATATCTCCTCTGTCATATGCACTTCTGATATGAGTAAGAAGTTCTTGAGTAAGAAAACTTTTTAATACAGCTGGGGTCCAAATATTAATTTCAAGATTTCTAAAATATTTTGGATGTGCTTTTTGATTTCTTTTTTTAACATCTCTTAATACATCTTCAAGCAAAGATACAAAATCAGCAATACCATTTTCTATTTCGCTAATCATAGGCTTAGGATTTAAAGTATCTTCTTTTCTAGTACTTTTTTCCATTTCAAGAATACCAAATCCATTAAGCAATCTCTGGGTAACTGCTGTAAATAGGTCCTGCTTTAAAACTTGCTCATAATCTGGAATCATATGTTTTATAGTTGTGTCCCAATTTGTAGCAAATACTGGAACCCCAGACTCTGTATTTGACCTGGCTTCAACTTCTTTAAGTTTATCTTTTGTTGCCTCTAAATCTTCTGAAGAATAAGTATCTATTGATTTTATCTCCATGTTTTCAGAACCCTGTATAATATGAAAAAGATATTTCATAGCCTTACTTACTATAAAGGAAGTTTTTTCCAATATCATTTTCATAAATTCAAAATTATAATAAATACCTCTTTTTATTATAAAAGGAGTTGGCTCTGTTACGTCCCAGCTCTCAAAAGGTTTTCTTACATATATTGTTTCATTTGCTTCAACTGGAAGTCGTTTTTTATTTTTCTTACTTATTCTTAAAAAATATTTTATATTATCTAGTTTAATTACTCCGTCCTTAGGCCGTTCAGCTATTATATCTTCTCCAGCCACAAAAACCATTTGTGTAGGGAGCTGAAAACCATCTTGTTTCCCCCAAGCACATCTTAACAAAATATTAGAAGACCCCTTCCACCTTTCTGTAAAATACTGTTTTGCAAGTGATTTTATTCCACTGGGAATATAGGTAGAATACTCAGAATTTATGTTTATTATCCAATCATTTAATATATCATTTAAAGGTTCGTTACTAGTTTCAATTTTATAATCAACTATGGCATTTTTAATCATAAAATCAGAAAGTGTAGTGGCTATACCCGTAACATCATTGTCAAAAACACTTTTAGCTACAAGTACTTTTTTTCTATAGTTATTAGGTATCTGTATGGTCTGTGCACTTTCAAAACCTGATAAAATATTAAACCAATCTAATAGATAGGACATATACTCTCCTTAAAATTAAACTCCTGATTTAGCTCTTTTTTTATTATGAACGGGCTTAGTTAAAATTAATTCATTCATCCACTGCATTACTGCAAATACTTGAAAAGAAGACCATAAATGGTCTTCCACTGCTATACACTGAGGAAGAACTCTTGTTTTAGACCTTACAATTATAACAGAATTAAACTGTTCATTAAATTTATGATTTAATGGAATTTCAAATTTCTGACTATATAAAAGTTCTTTTAATCTTTGGAAAGCCCAGTTAATAACATAATCTTCTCTGTAAACTACTTTTCCGTCTTTAATAATCACCTTTCCATTTTCGTCAGTTTCTGGTACTGTTGGCATCTTCTCGTTAAAAGAAACCCAACATAAATTTTGTTTTGGGAAAATTTCTGCAAGCCTTCCATAGATGGATTTTCCTGAGCCATCTGTGCAATCTAATCCTACAAAATTAGCTTTTAACTTATTCGCAAGACATTTAAAAACAAAAAATTGTTCCTTATCTGTTAACTGCCTTAAAACTATATTATAAATCCATTTATATTTCCCTTTCATTTCAGAAAAAACACATATTTCAGTTGGAGCACTTAATCCTATATCAGCGGAAATCCAAATACGTTCAGCAGTGACGGGTCTATCAACTGAAAAGAAAAGGTCAAGTTGATTTTTCCAATCATTATAAGTACTTTTATCCATTTCAAAAAATTTAACTTCTTTATTCTCTAAATAACATTCTCTTACTCTTTCCATATCAAGGGCGGATTCTCCGTCCTCTACTATTTTTCCTTCAACAAAAATTTTATATCCCGTACTTTGTTTTCCTCCATATTTTTTAATAGCTCTTTTCATACTTTTTTCGTCCCAAGTAGGATTTATAAACTGAGGTAAATTTAGAACAAATCCTCTCATATCTGGGTCATTAAAAATTTTTCCAGCTGGACTATATTTTGTCATATTCGTCATTCCAGATTCTCTTTCTATACATCCTAGCTCATGAACACTGTCTACTTTTTTGTCATAAACTTTCTGGGTCATAAAACTATTTTCATCAACAAATCTCTTTTTATGGTGTTTCTGAAAAAATCCTTCTCCTTGTTGCTCTTCTTTACTTGATTTAATTCTCATATTAATAGCTTCTATAAAAGCACCATTTTTAGAAGAAATAACATATGTTGGATGTTTTGAAATTTTTCTATTAAAAAGAGCTAAAAATGGATTATATGTCATTGCAGCTGAAACTTTATCTTGAACTCCATAAATATGAGGTTCATCATAAGAACTGAATCCCATATCCCATCCTTCATGATGAATTAAAGACAAGCATTCGTCTACAATCAGCCCTATGAGCGAATTATGAGAAATAATATCATTTGAAACATAATTTTCATTTCCAGGTACACTTACAACTACTGTTGGAAACATTCCTATAAAATTTATTTCTTTTATTTGTTCCCAATATATATCAGAAAATGACTGCTTTATAAATTCTTTATTTTCAGTTGCAATAGCTACTCGCTGGCAATTTCGTTTACTTGGATTGTATACTTTTAATTTTCTTAAATTTAATTTTTTCTTTTGTTTAAAAGTATCATATTCTTTTTTAATAAAACTATTTGGTATTCTGTTAGAAGTAGAATAATCAGATTTTTGTCTGATTCCTTTATCTTTGCTTTTAATACCTATAGTATCTAAAAATTTATCAAAATCTGTTCCTATCGTAAGTCTCCATGCATCGAAACTCTTGTCATTACATCTAGATTCTTTATAAGAGTAATAACTATGTATTCCGAATCTAATTAGCAGAGATTGTATCTGCTTTATCATTTCTTTACTTGCTAAAGTCATTTCTATTGTAAAATTATGCAAATTAACATGTCCATCACAAGCATAAAGACGATTGAGCAAAGTAGCAATATCCTTATTTCTCCATAAAAATACTTCTTCTGGAATAGTTTTATTTTTAGATAAAGTATTTATTTTATATTTTTTAGTTAAAATATCAATATTATTTTTTTTACTCCCTGGACTTTTTACATAATAAGTAAACCCTTGATTTCTTATCTCACAATTAAAAAATTTTGTAATTTGATAAAATTCACTTATTAACTCTTTACAGACATTGGTAAAACCTATTTGATGAGTGCAGCTGCCATCTCCTAAAAGATAACCAAGTAATTCAGGTATATATTTTTTTGCTTTTATTAAACCTAAATTTTTATATTCACAAGGAGTGGCTATCCAATTAGTAAGAGATAAATTTTCAGCCATTATCCAGCCGTTATCTGTGAGTAAAGGATGGTTCTCAGTAACTATTATATTTTTACCTGAATCTAACACTATTTCATAACAAGGCTTATTCCCATTTTTGTAAAAAGTAGCTTCGGCCTTTTCTAATTTATATGTCTCTTGATTTAACGAAACCACCTCTTGTGTAGTGCCAATTAAATCACCAAAAGTTTTTTTATTTCCATTAGCTAATTGACATAAGTTATTTGTCCATTCGCATTTACCGAAGTTGCGGCCGCCTTGATTATAAATAGTTCCAGCACCCTCTTGTAAAGAAAAATTTTGTTTAAGAGTTAACTCAGGGTCTTCGTCTAATAAATATTCAAAACTCTGCATTGTGAGTTGCCCCATTCTTACATGAGAAAATTTATTATCTATTTGCTCACCTAAATTATCTAAATTACTAAAAATAATTTCTGTAGCTGCTGTGGGGTCGCACAAATTTTCAATGAGCAATAATTCATCTTCGGTGAGTTTATTAATCATCTTCATCCACCGTTTTTTTGCTAGTTATCATTTCTTTATAATCTGGATGGTCCTTCCATTTTTCAAGAAGCCAGTCTACATAATCCTCACTAACTTCTAAAATATCTGCAACATCTTTCTTTGTTAAAATTCCATCACAATATCTTTTCATCAATGCTTTATTTGTAAGTATTCTATCTTCAAAAAATGGATGCTGCTGAATATCATATTTATCAGTCCGAATTTTCATAAGAACCATTTTTTGACAATGAGGACAAAGCATTGTTCGTGAACCCTGATTTTTTTCTCTCCAAACCTTAGCTCTGTCTATCATTCTTTGTATTATTTTATATCCATCACTTTCTTCTTTCTCTTTCTGATAGAACCCAAGTTCTTTTTTTAAATCACTAAGCTGTTTCATAAGAGGAATTATACTTCTTAACTGGTCCTCTGGAATATATTTACTTACATCCAGATGCAATTTATTTATTATTTCTTGATTCTTTTCTAACTCAATTTCAAGCCAAATTATATTTTTTAAATTCTGTTTCTCAGCAATATTATCAAAATCTTTTTGTTCTAAGTACTTTGATGTAAGCTCTTTAGCTTTTTTTAAGTCTTTGCCTTTAAATAAAGAGGTAAAGTCTATATCATCTACTGTTTCTGCTAGTTTTTTATCAACTAACTTTTCTATCTGCTTATCAGACTTATTTTTGTATTGAGCTAAACATTTATATTTTTGTATTAAAGAATCTCTGTCTGACATTATAATCCTTTTTATATTTTATTGTACCTATCTGAAAAAAGATATGACTCAAGTTCCTGGGAATCATTAAGTGATGTGCATCCCACTGAGCAATTTATCAGTTTTTTAAAATCAACAGGCCTACCACATGTTGGGCAAATTTTAAGCAAGTCTTCGCTTTTAAATCTTCCACATTTTTTGCACTCATATTCACCTGTCATTTTTACCTCCACCACATTTTGCCAAGTCTTTTTCCGTATTTTACAATTTTTTTATGTCGAGCAATAATATTAATTATAATTCTTGTAAAGATAAATAAAAATACAATCCATGTTACTAAATAGCATATACAATTAATCATGTCCTGATATCCTTTTCTATTTAATATTTATCTTAAAAAGAATGAAAATCCAATTATACCAACTATCACAGGAATGACTATAAGCCCCCAATACCAGTTAATCCAACCAGAAAACCCTAAAAATAGTACAGCTGCCCCTGCTATCACTGCAGCTAAAGGACCTCCAAATACAACAGACAAAAGAGCCTTATCTGCTGAGGTATAAAAAGCTTCATAGAAAGCCCATATTGCTAGTGCATTAGACAGTGCTGCTATAATTATACCAAATATTTTAAATATCATTTTTTATTATCCTTTTCTTCTGTCGTTCAACTCACTATAAAAACAAATTCCCATAGTTATCCAACTGCCTGCAATAAATACATATTCTATCCCGAACTCATCTTTGTGCCCCGACTTTCTCCAATCATGCCTTACAAAAAGAACATTGATAAGAGCTCCTATAAGATAAATGTATAAAAATATCATTTTTTATTATCCTTTTCTATTAAACTTCTCATATAAACTTTTTCATTACATTTGGGACATCTTTCTAAATCAAAATCTCCTATAACTTTACCGCAATTCTTACACCAATAAACACCCACTAATTTCTTCATTGCCCTCCATTTCTTTTAAATACTTCCAACCCTTTTGATTAGTAATAAAATCAAGAGTATCACAAGTTTCATTGAAGGATTCAACATACTCATAATATTTTTCAATAGAAACAAAATCTTCTATATTCAAGATACTTTTTTCTTCCGTTTCTGAGAACATTTTTTTTCGCTCCTATTTTTTTTATTATTAAGTTCTTCCAAGCCTATATCTATCAAAAAATCAAATATCTCTGATTTTGAAATTTTATCTCCTTTATAAAATGGTGATTCAGGGTTAAGGCATTCCATTATTTCATATATCTCAGCTTTTTCCCACAAGTTCTGCTCTATTTCATATTTTTCGGAATCCTGGGAATCACAAAATGAGGAAGGTTCAATTTTTAAAACATTGAGGAATACTTGATTCTCATGGCATACTTGATATAATTTTTTTAAACATTCAGCTGTAAAAGTAAATATATCAATTTTTTTATCTGTATTTTTTTTCTTCATTTTAACGACCTAACTCCTTATCGCTACTATGAAGGTTATTGTTCTCCAGCTGTTTTTTAGTACTTTTTTTTCATCGGGGATAGTACTAATAAAAATTAAAAATTCTCCCATCCAAAATCTTTATCATCTTCATCTTGATTATCAATAAGTTGAAATCCACTTAATAGCCTATATCCTGCTCTACTTTCATCAATTTCATCTGTAGTATCATAAGGAGTGTTTTCTAATTTAACTTCTGCACCTTCATAACCATGTTCTTTTCCATGACAAAATATACATAAATTTTTTAAATTACTTGGACTATTATCATTGTGAGTTCTATTATTATGATGAATATTTAAATAAATACTATCAAATTCTTCATTACAATTTTCACAAACAAACAATTTTAATTTTTTAGTTTTCACATTAAACTCCATTAATTTTAAAAAATTAAATTACAACTGTGTTCTATGCCTACACTTATATTATATAAGAACTAGCATAAATGTCAACCACTATTTTAATATAGTTATAATAATAAAATAATATACACTATATGAAAAGTTAGATATACTATTTTTGGACCCCTGTATCTAAAATATAATATTATATAATAGATATATCATATAATGTATAAATAAATACTATATTAAGTAAAAAGAATAATATATTACTATATTTATTGATATTATAGAATTATTGATTATCTTTACTCTTA
>Ga0075125_10001300_pt1 | contig 12008 bp, 21 predicted proteins | sample AntAceMetag02UKN_FD_69810 | JGI IMG/M metagenome (GOLD analysis project Ga0075125, IMG submission 69810) | Saline lake microbial communities from Ace Lake, Antarctica - Antarctic Ace Lake Metagenome 02UKN | ecosystem: Environmental > Aquatic > Non-marine Saline and Alkaline > Saline | place... | reverse complement strand
GATGTACCTAATTGAAAATCACTATCTATGAAATACAACTTACCTCTATACCCAAATAGAAACGCTCCACCGATTGCTTCGTTATTTTCTACTTTAGCAAACTTCTTTTTAGCCAATATCGCCATAATACCATCTATAAAATCACCATGTAAAAACTCTAAATCAGTTAAACCTTCTTTTCTCATTGGTGGAATAAAGTTATATCTTAATATATTACCCATACGAAATGAAGAAGTAAACCCAAATATGAATTCACCATTCACAAACACTTTTTCATCCCCTCTTACTGTAACATCTAATCCAGCCACTCCTGCTGAATCACCACCTATATACACTTTGTCTTTTTCCATAAATCCTACAATACAGGTCATTTCATTTCTCCTTTAATCTTGTGAATATTGATTAATTAATATTTCCATATCTCTACTTATAGCTCTTTTAAATACTCCCCTTCTTTTTCTTCTAATGTACCTCTTAAACCATCCACTTAAATCTTCTTTCCAAATTCCTTTTTCAGTAAATACCTTTTCTCTATTTTCATTAGTTTGCATTATTTACTCCTTTTTTTGTTAAGCAAAGAATGACCAGCCATCTTCGTCTTCGAACCAATCTAAAACTAAAAGTTTCTCTCTATCTTCTCCTATGATTGAATCGTAATCACCGAACCAAATTTGGTCATGTTGTGCTGCATAATCAAAACTATCACCCTTCACATATTTCGCAATGATATTAACCCCTTCAATAAAAGCTCTGTTACTCATTTATTTTTCTCCTTCATTTTTAATAGTCTTTAACAATCTAACAGTATTGTCTATATATTTATCCATATCGTAACTTACACCATTACATTTAAAATCAACTTGTTTTAATGCTTCTAACCACTCAATGTTTAATTCAATACTTATCTCTTTGTCCATGTTTTCTCCTTATACTTTTAAATGGCAAGCCGAGAAGGATTTGAACCCTCACTTTTAGTTTTGGAGACTAACGTGCTACCATTAACACTATCGACTCAAATGCCCTGTATTAACCCTTGGTACAGAGCGTGTGTGACCCAATACTAACCATTCACACTTTCCCTACAGTTTTTTTGGTCATAGAGACTGCTACTCTAAGTGGGGTGATGTGAGAAAATCGAATTCTCTTTTCCATGTTCACAGCATGGGGTACTAACCAATGTACGAACACCACACTTGGGGGGAAGGAGCACTTATTTCAGTACTTCATGGATATGCTTTTTAAACGTCATATATACACTCCACTTGACTTCCCATGATGGTGGACAGTTTGGGAATTGAACCCAAATCTCTTGCGTGCAAGGCAAGAATAATCCCTTTATACCAACCGCCCATATTTTATACTGCGTAAGTTCTACCTGCAGATATATCTTTTAATAAACTTTCTTTAACTTTAAGTAATCCTGCTAATGCTCTTAACGAGTAAGTTGGAAGTCTTTTTTCTATCATGTTTCGCACAGCAGCTATGTCTCTACCACTTAATTTTCTGTTGTATGGGATGTGACCTTTTTCAAATGTTGCACGACTTTCAGCAGGTATGTTAAACTTATGTATTTTTGCATGTTCGCTATAAGTGACACATCTTAAATTCTCAATTCTATTGTCGTCTTTGATACCGTTATCATGGTGTATTAAATGACCTTCTGGTATTTCGCCATTATGTTTTATCCATACTATTCTATGTTCACCATAAGTCTTACCTTTTGTATGTATGTTTTTGTATGTATTCTTTAATTCCTTCATTCTTTTACTTCCTTCATTGTTTTATTTTGAAAATGGTGGACTATTTGGGAATTGAACCCAAGTCCAGAGATTTTCCCATGTAGGGCTTTAATCCCTGTCGAAACCTGCATAGCCCATATATTTGGTAGCGGACTTGGGAATTGAACCCAACTGTAATGCTTATGAGACATTCTAACTCACCAGAGTTTTATCCGCCATGTCTTCTAAATACCCCATTTAAGGGGTCTAATACGCTCTCAGAGCAACATCTTGTCTTAACCTATACTGTCAGCTATAGACATCATCATTCTATCTACAATACGTTCTGCGTGACCTCTGCTAAGACGTTGCCTAAAGAATGTTTCTTTCTTTATTTGGTATATCATTGACTCTCTCAATGCGTCTCTTTTTCTATCTTGTTTTTTGAGTTTCATAATTAATTCATCAATATGTTCTAACCCATAATCGAATGCAAAATGTGGTGAAATATTTTTCTTAATTATACTCAACATTTCAATATGCTTTTTATTCGTCATATACTTTATTCCCTTCTTAAAATATACTTATCTCGTATTCATTACATTCATTTACTTCTATCAGTTCTTTTTGTTCTAATGTCCAAATTGCATTGTAGTAACTTTGTTTACTTATTCCTGATAACTTTGTGTATAAGGTTGGCTTTAGGCTACCTCTACTATGCGTATCTTCTGATTTATCAGGGTCATTGATTGTACCTTTCACACCTAAAACAATATAGAGTGCTTTTTCAGAGGGAGTCAGTAAAGCCCAAGTTAAATCTGTTATGCTTGCTTGATAGATTGGTAAGTAGCTTGACCCCCTTTTGTACAAACTTTTACCTTCTAATTTATATGCATAAAACTTACCTTTATTGCCATTTCTTAACTCTCTTGAGATTAAACCATGTTTCATTAAATCTTTTATTCCTTCTCTTACACTGGCTAACCTATTATAACCTGATTCTCTTGCTATTGTATTTACGGATAGAAAGGCTTCTCTACTATGTCTATTGATGTGTACCATTATTACTGGTAGTATGGCTTTTGCAGGTTGATTAAGATGTTGCCAACAATCGTTTACCAGTCTTAAAGGCATACGTCTAAAGACATTGAGTCTACTGCCCTTCATAAGCTATTCTCCTTTTAAAGTTTCTATTGCTAATTGATTTATAGCGTTCATGCCCTTCCATGTATGTATATTATGATATATTGAATGATGTAACTCTTTTGGCATGTATATTACAAAATTCTTACTTATATGGTGTCCTTCGCTACCGTCGAAGTATTCATTTAATGGAAAGAATCCCAAGTTACGTCTTTTTGCATTATGGCTTTTATGTGCTTGTTTGCCTTGCTCAGTTTTCATATATAATTTATTATCTAAAAGCATTTTTTCTTTATTGTTTATATATCGTTTCTTATTATATTTTTTCTTTTCTTCTTTATGTATATCTCGATATTTTTGCTTGATTGCTAAACATTCTTTATGATTATCAATACAATATTGTTTCGTTTGCTCATTCATTTTTTCTTTATGGTCTTGATAATATTGTTTAAAATATTCTTTTTGGTTAAACATTGTATATAGTTCTCATGGCTTCTTTTCTTACTTCGCACACGTTCCATTTTTTACCTTTACACTTCTTGTAATGAGAACAGTCTAAACAAAATATTCTTTGTTTTCTCTGTTTATTTTGGATATGGTCATAAGTTGTGTTAAGTGGAACGGTATTACCCTCTTTGTCTTTACAGTAATCAGTTATATACCAATCTCTTAAATTATCACATTGCTTGTATTCTGTATCATCCATTACTTCTTACCAAAACGCTTTTTAGCATCCTCTGATTTTTGTTTTACAGCTTCTTTAGATTGTTCTGGATGTGCTTTTAACCATTTTTCTAATTGTGGTGCTTCTACTGAATCTGGATTTAAACCAGTAATTCCACCACGAACAACTATGTTTCTGTTTAACATTTCAAATGTGTAATAAGTGTCAAATTCTTTGGATTTTTTTGCTATTTTCTTTTGTGTAGTAACCCATTGTGCTCTGCTTGTACTACATATATCTTCATCTGCATACCAGCCAGCTATCTTTAAATGTTCTATATCTAATGGACACATGGCTGCGTTACAATCTTCAAATCTTTTGCATTCTATACTTTTCTTTATACCCTTCATAGTATCTCCTTCATTTTTTAGTGGGGATTTTACACCCCACATTGTTTCTCTGCGAATTGTTTAATTAATTATTCTGTAAAATAAGTATCTAATTGGTCAGCTATAAATAATGTTGACCGTTCTATCTCATTCTCTACTTCTTCTAATCTTTCATTTATATACTTTTCTCTTTCTGTTAGTTGCATTTTAAATTCTTTGTTTTCCATTTCGACTATTTTGTTTTCCAAGTAGCCTATCTTTTCAATGCTTTCTGCTTTGTTATTAGCTATTGAACCAAGTGAACAGACTAATAATAAGGTCATTACCACAGGAAAGATAAAATCTCTATTAAAAATACTCTTGATTAATCCCCAAAATCTATTTTGTTTTTTGTTACCTTTTTCTAAACGAAGCACTGCTGCGTCTTTCTTTCTTGTATCATATTCAGCTATTATTTCATCGTTGTTTCTCTTTATCTCTGCTTCTATTTCTTTTAATGTAAATTCTTTCCTTCTTTTTGTCATTATTAAATCTCCTTCAAAATTTGTTTATAATGTTATACTGTTTACTCGTTCCCAATACAATCTAATTTCATGTTTCTTTTCTGGTGTCAGTGACTTCTTCATGGCTTCTTCGAGTTTAGGTTTAATAGCATTTCTCACCAATTGCTTTTCACGTTTTAATTCAGGAATTCTTCTTCTGTTTTCAAAAAAATCTAACAACACAATTGCTGTTTCAGTTTCATCTTGTATTTCAGCGATTAACTCTAATCTTCTTTTTTCCATTTTCGCTCCTATTCAACGATTATTTTCTTTAACTTAAATAACACGATAGGTTTAACTTTTGCAAGAGTACCAAGTGCTTTTATTTTAATAGTATTATATGTTAAATCAACTTCAATTTTCATAAGCTCTGCGTAGTCTTTTTCGAATTTAATTTTGTTCTCTGCTGTTAAATCATACTCACCTAAAGAGTTACCATCTTTATCTACCTTTAATTTAGGATTACCCTCATTATCAAGCACAGAGTACTTTTTTAACAAATTCATACGACCTGATTCTAACGCTCTTAATTCACTATTTGTTTTGTCATATAATCTTGCTAACCAGTAAGATGGTTTAATAGGAATGTTATCAACCATTGCTATTTCACCTAACCCCTGTTGGATTGTTCTTAATTCTCCTGTTAATACTTTCATAATTTCTCCTTCTTTTTTTCTAATATTACCAAACGTGAGTTTCATTTATTGCGTTTAGTTTTTTCATTGACCGCACAATAGTGCCATCAAGTGTGTAAATACTTGCTGAATCTATTACAGTGATAATACAAAGAGTATTTCCTTTAAAAGCTATTATCATTGCAAAATCTCTCTTTTCATCTATTAAAGCTATTTCTTTATCTTTTATGTCTTGGAATTCAAGTAACCTATCTTTTCCTAATGCCATTATATCTCCGCCTACTATGAACTTATCTATGTTTCTTGTTTCCATTCGTTCAATTGCGTGAGCTGTAGCTCTTATACTGTAAGTCTCTTTCTCTATTTCTAACTTCGCTAAACATTTTGCTTTTGTGTTCATTATCTTATCCCTTCATTATTCTTTTCTTATCTGTTCTTATTATACCACGAAAGTAACAGCCATGTCAAATTTATTTTCTATACACCATATCCAGCATTTCTTCCGAGTATTACAAGTGGGTCATCACTACCACTAACTTGTACTTGTCCTGTTATTGTATCTTTAGTTCTCATGTTTTGATTACATCCACCCCTTTTCTCATACTCTCTATTAATATCACCGTTGCGTTTAAATATAGCGAGCATTTCTTTAGACCAAATTCTTTTAGGTCTGGCGATTAAGTTCTTATTCTTTTTGTATTTCTCTAACGCCCATTTCACAGCACCGTTTGTTATTTCAAATTCTTGCATTATTTCCTTATGTGTTCTACCTTCTTTGTGTAATCTTATTATTCCTTCAAAAACTTCTTGCTTATCCATAATTCCCTTCTCCTTCTTTTCTTTTACTTATTGATTGAAAACTTCTCTTTCTATTGATACTCTTTCTTCAATGTCATCTTCTCTGATTTTATCCAATTGTGCTTGTGCCCTATTTTTAATCTCTTGTTTATTAATCATTACCCTTCTCCTATTTTCTTATTATATATTTAAAAATCTTTCTTGTCTTTCATCCATAGCGTCTAATCTCATTTTGTGTGCTTGTGCTTCTGCTCTGTCTCTTTGTCCTCTTAACATTTCATTCTCAAACTTAAAAGCATTCATCTGCATCCAAACTACGAACCCTACAAAAGCTAACCCTAAACCTACTATACCATGTATCATGTTTTTTCTCCTTTCGTTTTATTTTTTTACTCTATGCATCTATTATACCACAATTTTCGACTTTTGTCAAGTGTTTTTTTCATTTATTTTCATTTATTTTGCACTAAATCGCTGTAACTGTTATCTGTAGCCAAAAAATAATTTGTGTGTTCTTTGTTGTGCACAGTGGCTTTTTCTGGCTTTCATACTTTCCAGCTTATGTAAAATAATTTATTCTATTTCCCTTTCTTAATCTCGTACATCTATTATAGCACATATTGACTGCTTTGTCAATAGGTAAATGCAAAATAATTGATTTATTTTTGATTTTCTTTTTTCTACCCTGCTATAATACATTATATCATAAATCGAGACGAATTGCAAGTCCGATTCAAGTCACTGACAGTCAATGAGAGACGATTAAGAATATTGTACTCATTGGTATATAAGGATTCATGTAAAAAAAGATACCTCAATCGTAGATATACTCATGTATACTACATACTCTGCTTGTAACCGTTGGTATATAAGAGTTCCAGCTTGTAAAGTTTTTTTATTTATTTTCAAATGATTTCAATATCTCCTTAATGTAATCAGGATTGTCTATAATGAAATTATAATACGCATTAGCTATTAAAGTAGTCTTCTGTTCATTTAGGTTTAAATACATTTCCTCTGATATTCCATGAGTAACTTCGTGAAACAATGTGTGAAGTTGTTTACTGTGTGGAACTGAACTGTCAATTCTTATTAATGAATTCAAATCTATATCACCTAATAACTCTCCTTCTTCACATATAACTTTCTTTGAGTATCTAATATCATAAAACGTAGTTCCTATTCTTAATTGCTTTGGTTTCATCACTTCTCCTTTTTATTGTTTCAGCAATCGCTGAAAGTTCATTATGTAGTGAACATTCTACCATGTGTGAACATTGTGTAGTATCACATCCTGTATTCTTTACATTGTTAGTCGACGGTTCGTCGTCGCCATCAAGGTGTCTTCTCTTTCTTAAAGAAAAGAAGTAGTTACCGAAGGTGACGTGTTTCTTTCTTAAATACCCTCTTGTCTTTATTATAATAAAAAAAATATAATGTTGGTTTACGTAGTAAGCAACCTATCTTATTTAAACTCTTTTTAAGAACTCTCTTATGTAGGCATATTTTTGGACTTCTCATTTACATTTTTAGACTTCTCACTAGCACATTTTTTGACTCGTGCTTTTATAATATAAAGTCAATAAATGTAACATAGCCACGCAAGTTAGATATATTGTAAAGCCAACACATTGATAGCATCCATATTACGCCACGTACTAAGGCAATGACTAATACTTCTATGCACTTCTTTGGGAATGTACACTATATGTTCTTCGTCTACGTGATGTCCTTCATATTCTTCTTGTTGTTCATTCATTGGAATGAAGCCTAACTGTCGTCTTTTAGCGTGACTTGCTTTACTAGCCACTATCCCCTTAGGACTTTGAAGATATCTTTTTGCTCTCGCTCTACCTGCAGGTGTTTTATTATATGCACTTCCATAGATAACTACTTTTTCCTTATTATTAATAGCGTATTGCTTTGAGTAAGCGTTAATCTTTTCTTTATGCTCTACATAATATGCTTTACATTCTTCTTTGTGAGCTTCATAGTATTTTCTCTTATATTCTGTTCTGTCTCCCATAATTAATCTCCTTTTTGATTTTAAATGTGTTCAGAATCCACTCAGATTGATTTATTTACACGTATGCATGCAATGACAAGCGGAACATGTAATGTCTCTGTATGACCCCTTAAAAGTCCAAAAATGTGCTATTACTATCAAGTATCGTATTGTTAAAATCTAACTTACCAATCTTGCGTAAAAATCTTTTGAACGAAAAATGGAGCACAAGACTGGAATCGAACCAGCATAAGAGAGGTTGCAGCTCTCCACCTAACCACTCGGTAACTTGTGCTTATAATAAAAAATGGTAACGCATAAGGGAATCGAACCCTTGTGTACTGATAGAAAGTCAGTCGAACTACCACTGTTCTAATGCGTCAAAATGGTAGGAATACACAGAATTGAACTGTGGTATCATGCGTGTAAAACATGTGTTCTACCCTTGAACTATATTCCTATATGGCTGCGTAGATAGGGGTCGAACCTATGACCAATTGGTTAACAGCCAACTGCTACTACCACTGAGCTACTACGCAATGATGGCGGAAAGAATAGGAATCGAACCTACATAGGCTTTCACCTTACCAATTTAGCAAACTGGCGACTTACCGTTAGTCAATCCTTCCTTATAATGGCGGATGTAATCAGTAACGAACTGACATCTTTCACCTTGACAGGGTGATGCTACTACTTTGAGCTATACATCCATATTGTATTCAATTTAGACTACAATCGTAGTCACATAATTTCGTGAACCTGTGTATGTTTTGCACAAGTTGAACTGGTTACAATTTTTAACCAGTTGGTGACAAATATTCACCTACTGAAAATATTCTTTGTAAACCCCTTTTTTATTCTTTGTAAACCTGTCACAATTACTGTGACATTACTGTGACATTCTCAATAACATACATCAAAGTGTACACTAATGATAACTTTCATGTACATGAATGAGATATTTCCTGAACGTGTTATAAAACATACTTTCAAGAAATAAGATACTGGTGCCAGTAGATGGATTTGAACCACCGAACCCAAACGAGAACTGTTTTACAGACAGCCTGCTTTAACCGCTTGCATATACTGGCATGATTTGGTGAGGGATAAGAGATTCGAACTCTTACGTCTTTCGACAGCAGGGCTTAAACCTGCTATGGCTGCCAATTACATCAATCCCTCATATTTGGTGCGAAACCTCGGAGTCGAACCGAGAGAACCCAGTTTCTAAGACTGGTATGTATGCCAATTCCATCAGTCTCGCATATGGCGGAAGTACTCTGATTCGAACAGAGAGAGGTATGACCCTCGACAGTTTTCAAGACTGCTCCAATACCGTTCTGGCACACTTCCTTATATCTTCTTCTAATAATGTTTCGCAATTTTCATCTATTGCTTTTAAAACTTTCTGCATTAACGGAATCCATCCTTCTTCACGTCTATGATAAATAAAGAAAGGCACGTTGTGTGTGAGTATCTTATACTGTGCTTCACCTTTAACCTTCTTACCTGTGTTAAGTACCTGAATTTCATCAATTTTTTCACTGTTAACAAATATCTTTGTTATTAACATTTGTTTACTCCTTCATATTTATTTTGGAATGCTTATTGGGAATTGAACCCAAACCTTAAATTTCGTAGATTTATATTCTATCCATTAAACTATAAGCATATGGCATCCTGTGTAGGAATCGAACCCACCTTAAAGGGATAGAAGCCCTCTGCATAATCCAATCTGCCAACAGGACATATCTGGTACATTCGGAAGGACTTGAACCTTCATCTTCTTGATTAAGAGTCAAGCACTTTACCAATTAAGTTACGAATGCAAACTTGGAGCGGAATATGAGAATCGAACTCACATCAATTGGGTGGAAGCCAACTATACTACCGTTGTACTAATCCCGCTAATTTTCTTTTGTCAAAAGGTTTGTTGTGTACCCTGCTATTACAAGGCTACCACATTACTCAATAGACCTAATTTATGGCTATCCATATCGTATCACCGCCTTTATTGATTGTCTCTACACATTGGATTTTCCATGTCAGGTTATTCCAATTCAACTAATATCTTTTTGGCAATTCCTGTACCTAACGCAACTTGATTACCATGTATGTTTATCAGAATAGGTGATTGCATACAAATATTTCTTAATACTATTATTGTATCATCTATGTGTATACCTAAACCACTTAATCTTTGTCTAATATTCTTTCCACCAAAAATGCTAATTACTTTTACTTTCTGATTCTTTTTAATTAAATCAAGTGTAATCATATAATCTCCTTATGATTTAAAATGGAGCTTAAAGTTAGAATCGAACTAACATCTTCTGTTTACAAGACAGTTGCTCTACCATTGAGCTATAAAAGCATATGGTTGGGAAGGGCGGACTCGAACCGCCATGATGCCTGCATTCCAAATGCAGTAGCTTATACCAATTGGCTCACTTCCCATTAAAATGGAAGGGGTTACATGAGTTGAACATGTAATTTAAGGGTCAAATCCTTACGGTTTACCATTAGCCTAAACCCCCAATATTTGGTGTGAAAGACTGGACTCGAACCAGTAACGCTCAGGACTTCAACCTGACGCTCTACCATTAGAGCTACTCTCACATATTTGGTACTGGTACTTTGAGTTGAACAAAGATTCTCCGCTTATCGAGCGGATGTATTGCCATTATACTATACCAGTAAAAAAGTGTCTTCTGTGTGCAAAATTTTCCATTAATTCATGCTCTGTAAGAGCTAATTTCACACTAAATAAGAAGCCCTTATAAAGTTAACTAAAACAATACAAGGGCTAATTCCTACCATGTGAAGGGTCATGGCAGGGCATTTCTTAAAGATGGTTACGTGTTATAAACCCTTACTTTTACATCTTTGATATTATCTACTAATTGAATATCTCTTTTCCAAATAACACCATGTTTCTTATTAACAGAAAACAATGTTTGGCTTGGAATACTGGATGTTCTTAACTTACCGATAGAGAATAAATCTCCACCAGCCCAACATCCATTCATGATAATGTTCTCGAATTCTGCAGAATTATGGAAATGTCCGCATAACATATAGTCTGCGTTTTCTTTGTATTTCATTAACATTTTATTAATTTTATCCATTTCTCTTTTTGCACCATAAAAAGGTAAACCATTCCACCCTCTTAAAGTGTCACCATGTTCTATCCAAAAGTTCCAACCTTCAATTTCAACTAACATATGTTGAGCTTCTGTATAATCAAAAGTTATATTATCTATTCCTGCAAGACGTGCTTTTAGAGCCCAATATACTAACCTATCAAAGTTATCGCTTGGATGTGAACCTTTTATACTTTGTGTAAGTCTACCATGATTACCGTAAACTCCAAAGCATTTAATATTCTTAAAGTATTTTGATAATGCAATAATATAATCGAGAATTATTTCTGTTGCATGCATTACCTGTTCAGTTACTTGAAATTCTACACTTGCCATTTGATTATCTCTCATAATACAATTCTCAACTAAATCACCTAAAAAAGGAATGATTAATGTATCAGGTGTATTAGTATGATAATCTAAAATTCTAACTGTGGTATCTAAGAGGTATTGTAATTGTTTCTTAAATACTTCTAAATTATAATTACCTATATCGCCAGTTTCCCCTCTTGTAACCTTTAAACCACAATGACTATCTGAAAACATTTGTACCCATGTTTCATCACATAAAATAGATACAGTATTATCTGTAGGAGAAAGTCTTTTTCTCTTTTCTAAATGAGAAACAACGTCTCTTGTAATTTCTTCTACTTCATCAAAGAGTTTTTTAGTCTTTTTAACCTTCTCTGTTACCCCATCTACTCTTGTAAGTATTTCTAAGGTTAATAGGTCAACTGTAAATGTCTTGTTACAATCTTTACATAAGTATCTCTGTTTTGTTTTATTATCCCTGTATTGTTGTTTTATAGTATGTGAGCTTGTGCAATATGGACAAATGTACCCTTCTTTATTAGTATCTGTCATGTTTAAGTCTCCTTTTAAATTTTTTCTAATTTCTCTAATCTTTCATCGTGTTCTTTGAACTTTGGATTTGAACCATTTGATGTTGTTAATATATTTCTTAAAATTTC
>Ga0075125_10001297_pt1 | contig 12015 bp, 19 predicted proteins | sample AntAceMetag02UKN_FD_69810 | JGI IMG/M metagenome (GOLD analysis project Ga0075125, IMG submission 69810) | Saline lake microbial communities from Ace Lake, Antarctica - Antarctic Ace Lake Metagenome 02UKN | ecosystem: Environmental > Aquatic > Non-marine Saline and Alkaline > Saline | place... | reverse complement strand
TGGGAACTATTATGAAATTCATGTGGACTATTCGGGTTTTGTGGTTCCAGCTTGGTGGGCATTATATATAGAAATTGAAGATTTAAATACTTCAGTCGGCATTTTGGAATTGGAAATAGCGAATTTGACAGAAAACAATACCCAACTTTTAGCACAAGTCGGGTTATTAAATTCAACTGTTGCGAATCTTACAGAGAACGTATCATATTGGAAAACTAATGCATCCGAATGGAAGGATGCCTATAATGCTACGAAGTCGCTTTATGATGCACTTCTGATTGAATATAACACACTACAAGACCAACAAGCAACGATAGATTCGTTGACAGCAGATTTATCAACACGGACAAGTGAACGTGATTCAATACAGAGTCGTTATAACACACTTAATACAAATTATTATGATTTGTGGAATACATTTAATGAAACATCATATCAGGTTTCACAATTGCAGTGGGAAAGAGAGGATAATAATCGAACAATTGATGCACTAGCGAATCCAATAACATTAACGTATCCACGTGATGGTATAAATATTATTAAGTTTAGTTTACCATGGTTGGTCATAGGTGCATTGTGTATCGTTTCATTTGAATATTTTGTTTCAAAGAAAAAGTGGCCTAAAGTAATTGGTGGCAAAAGTAAGATAATAGACCCATTGAAAATGATGTTACCATTTGCTAAGAAAGAAAAGAAAGAACCAATTGTTTGGGATGTTCGTGATTCTACAGATGACGAAAAAGCGATAATAAGCGATGTTAAAAGTGATGTTAAACAAGAAGAAACTAAAAGTGCAGATGGTGACGAAGTAATTAATATAAGTAGTCAACCAGAAACCAAAGATGATGTGAAACCAAAAGTAGAAAAAAAGTCTAAGAAAGTACCAAGAAAGAAAAAAGATACTAATATTCGAAATAAAGAGTGGTGGAGTACAGAAGCGGGATTAGCACAAAAGGAAAAGTTAAGGGAACGAATGAAACATATGAAAAGCAAGAAGAAGGCGTAATGCATTGAAGTTTAATACTACATATATATATTATATGTTGTTAATCGGGACATTTCTTGCATTTATATTTGCTAGTGAAGATGTTACAGAAGTTCCAACGTGGGGTACTGCGTTGGGTGTGATGTTGCTTGGTTATGCAGCAGGTGACCAATCATGGAAAGCATTGAAACGCCAAGGTCGTGCTAGTATATTGACAAGTCTAGGTCCAACTGAAGGTGGACATTCAACTATTCATCCAGATGATATAAGAATGGCAATAAATCGTAGTGATAGTAATTTGCCGAATCTTATGGTGTTTGTAACTGGTGGTTTTGTTCACAGTGGTTTGGAATGGAAAGGTAGCGAAAACTTTGTTGTTTGTACGCCAGAACATTGTGAAAGCACCGGACCAGCGTTTATTTGTCATTCATTTTTAAGGCAAGTTGAATATGAACGATTGCCCGACTATGTACAGAGTGAATTAACTAAATTAAAGGAATTTAATATAACACCATTAAAAGACCGTAGAATATGGTTCGGCATGACTAGTAAGCGTGATGGAACAGCAACAACTAAGAACTTGGAGTTAGAATCTAAATTCTTAGACCAAACACATGTTATTAATCATTATAAAACATTGTTAAAGGATAAACCCAGTACGAGTAAAAAAGAAAAGGGTAGCAATCAGTATGTGGTGAATATTCCAGAATGATAAGACGTGGATTTTGTAGTGTTTGTACTACACAGAAAGAAGAAGAGCGTGACCTTGTAATTGATGGGGATATGATATACTGTACAAATTGTGGTGCCGCACATATATGGAAACAGCATGGCAATACAGAACGATATTATTTAGAAAGGTTGTATTATGAGTATCGGGATCCTATAAAACTATAAAAAAGATTACTTCATAAGGAGAATGAAATGCAAAGAACAGAACAGATATGGTTGAAACCTTCCGATGAACTAAGCAAATTATGCCATCTGTCAAAGAATCTATATAACGAGGCAATATATATTATACGGCAAGAGTTTTTCAAAACAGGTAAATGGATTCGGTATAATGATTTAGCATTTCAATTAAAAACATCGGAAAACTACAAAGAACTTCCATCTCAAACAGCACAACAAATTCTAAAAATTGTTGATAGAAACTGGAAGAGTTTTTTCAGAGCAATTAAGGTATGGAAGAACCATCCTGAAAAGTTCTATGAAATGCCAAGACTTTCACATTACAAAAACAAAGATGGTGAGTTCATGCTTATTTTTACAAACCAACAAGCCAAAATAAAAGATGGTGTGTTAATCTTACCAAAAAAAGGGAGTGTGATAGGAGAAATAAAAACAAGATTGAAAAATTTGAAAGAAGTTAGAATCATTCCCAGAGCAATAGGATACGTTCTGGAAATTGTTTACGAAAAAACAATTAATGTACCAAAGCGGGATAAAACCCGTATTGCAGGAATTGATTTAGGAGTTCGTAACCTTGTAACTATTGCAAATAACATCGGTAAACAACCGATTGTTGTTAAAGGTGGGGTTGCCAAGTCAATGAATCAGTATTTCAACAAAAGGAAAACAGAGCTACAGAGTAAATATGACAAACAGGGCATAAAAAACGGTGTGAAAATGAAACAGCTTCAGGTTAAAAGAGATAAAAAAATGCATGATTATCTACATAAAGTCAGCAATGCTATTGTAAACTATCTTGTTGAGAATGATATTGGCACATTAATCATCGGTCATAATGACAACTGGAAGCAGAATGTTAATATCGGCAGGAGAAACAACCAGAATTTTGTAACAATACCATTCTACAAGTTAACACATATGTTATCATACAAGGCAGAGAAAGAGGGGGTTGAAATATTGTTTAAGGAAGAAAGTCATACTTCTAAATGTTCTTTCTTTGACGATGAATCAATTGAACATCATGACAGATATGTCGGAAAGAGGAAACGTGGTTTGTTTAAAACAAGATTTGGTTACATTATCAATGCTGATGTGAATGGTGCATTGAATATTATAAAGAAAGCAATCCCGGATGCTTTTATGAGATTAAAAGCGGACGTGATAGAGGATGATGTGGGTCATCCATTGAGGTTGGCGGTATCTTGTTAGATCTCAAGAAAATCAAAATCGGGGGATTCTGATACTCATGAATAATGAAGAACAACCAATGATGATACCACAAGATTTGCACAGTCTATATATGATAGGGCGTACTGAACTATCGGGTGTATTAACATTTTTTCAGATATATCAAAAGTATTTACATCTGATTGATGTTGGCAAAGAAATGTTGCCAGATGAATTTAGTGATTTACGTATGGAAGCAGAAGTCATGTTATCTGACCCAGAAACATACCCAGAAACACGACAAATGGCATTAGAGGGCAATTACTATCGCCTCGGTCCGGGAACGAGCAAAACGGGTCTTATCGAAGTAAGACAGGAAGATATTCTTGTGGGTTTAGATGAAGTCAAGAACCAACAGGCGACAACATTGTTGCCACTGGTAAAACAACTTGATAATAAGATATTTAATACTTTGGTAAGGTGTGGTATAATTGAAATAAGAAGTCCAAGCAGTATGGAAGTGTTAATGAGTATTGCACATGGAGATAATGGTTTTATTGAAGAACCGTTGCTAGAAACAAAGGAAGATAAAAAATAATGGTATATTTTGATAAGCGTGAAGAACGTGTTGGTGCAATGACACGTCATATAACTGGCGATATAATCAAGGAATTTAATACGATTTTAAAGACATGTTATTCGATTGGTGGTGCAACAGATACTGTTGGTGAACATTGCTGTAAATGGCATATAGTAATAAATAGGTATGTTGTCGATGAGGAATTAAGGGATACACTAGTAAATATGTTGCAGTATTTTTTTGAGCAACATTTGGATGTTGATAGACTTCCTGGTTGGAAAAAAATTATGAGATTGTATTTACCGCTTCAAATTCAAAAAAAAATTAACAATTCCAGTCAGATAGTCAAATTGGCGGCAATGGATTCAACTGAATATACGAAGGATGAAAGTGTTGTAGATGCAAAGGACCAGTTATGGTAAAAGAGAAAAAAATAGAAACATTCATTGATAAAGTATTCCACGAAGGACATATAGTTACATTATATGGACCACCTGGTGCGGGAAAAAGTAATTGTGCTGGTTTTTTTATGGAAATGGCGATAGAGCAGGGATATCACGTTTTTACAAATATTCATTTTTTTAAATTTAGACATGTAAAAAAAGCATGTTTAGCGGGTAAGTTACCAACAGGTGTTTTTTATAAAAAGAAACCAGATGAAGTGCACGTTGCTAAAACATTGAGTGATTTATTGATAGGGTTGATGGGAAACGATAAGAATATTGTTATGTTGGATGAAGCAGGAATTTTTGCAAGTTCAACAGCACCAATGTCTAAGATGACGAAACAGATTAAAGAGTTAGCGTACATTATACGGCATTTTAGTGCTTCTTTGTTACTAATAACACAAACAAAGGGTTCTATATCACCAGATTTGCGTAAGACGTTAGTCAAGTATGAAATGAACATCGAAAAGAAAAGGGGTAAGTATCGATTGTTAAGTATTGGTCGTGCTGTTCCATATGTAAATGATGATGGCGAACATGATGTTAGATTTGAAGTTATAAGAAAGATAGGAAGGATACCATTAACTAGATTGCCTTGGGATGGATATTTTATACCAAAGTTTGATTTTGATATTAGTCTTGATGATGCAAGGAATAGATTATCTGACTATAGTTCTGTAGAGGTTCGTGAACAAGACGAAAATGGCGAAATTATTGGTGTGAAAATAATACGGGAATTATTAGAACAGAGTGAAAAACCAAAAAAAGGTAAGAATAAGACTTCTATGGATGCTTTAAATGACCAAGTTCGTGAACAATTTCTTACCTATGAAGATTCAGGCGAATATAAGAATAGGTCGCATATTGTATCTAAACTTGAAAGTGACTTTCCTTGGTCTTATAATAAGATTTATCAACTTTGTCGTGATTTAGATTTCGATGGTGATAAGTATAAGGGTAAGAAAGTAAAATCCAAGAACACGAAAATATGAAATAATAAGTGATATATATTACATTTTATAGGAATAAACCAAAATAATATATATATATTTTGATACCTTTTCTTAGTGTGTGAAGTTTCTTATTGGTAAAATAATCTACAATAAAATTCTATCTTCAATTTTTTGGTTTTTTATCGCTCATAATTTGTGAATTTTGAAAAATATTTTTTGAATAAAAACTGTCATTTTTTCTATATAGGTGCTAATAACAGTTAAAATCACGGAAAAATCCAATAGATAACCATAAGTGTTATAAAGAAGTACTATACAATATATATTCTATGGCATATAAGCAAGGTCCTTACACCCTGCATAGTAAAAAGGTGATTTTGCGTGGCAATAGAGAGCAGATAATCTATTTCTTTGCTAAAAAGATACCCAAAAGTGGTAGTCCATGCGATAAACCAGACAACAAAGTAGTTGGTGTAAACAAGAGAACAGGTCTGCCTTACCTGAAAAACAAGTAGGCAATTGTGGGGGAATTAATTTCCCCACTTATTTATTACATAATGATAAAATGAAGAACAGAATGAGAAAGGGGGTTATTAGCGTTCTTGTGATTATATTGCTTTTGTGTTTGGTGACGGATGCTAGTCTTATATTATTTTATGGAAAGATAGAAACAGTAGCAAATATCAATCAATCGATATTATTAGATGGCATAGGAAACAATATAATAACTGAAACCTTTAATAGTTGTAATGGTTGTACTGTAGTGAGAAACCATACAATTCAAAATCGTGGTTGTGATGATGTATGTATATTGGTGGAAACGATAAGCAATGAACAAGGCATTGTGATATCGTTAGTAGGTATTGATAATGAATGGTTTGTAATAAAGTCGAATGAAACGATTGATTTTAGTATACGTTATGATTTTGGTGTTTCACTAGAATCTGGTACATATGTAATGAATGTTGAATTTTTACCATACGATGGATGTATAGAAGTATATAGTCAGGGCGGAATGTTGCATGGTTCGTTTTCATTTAGGAATGATTGTAGTTGGAGATATGTTGATGGATGGGATTATTAACGAAAGTGATATAAAGAACGAATGACAAATAAGTACTTGAGGATTGAATCACGTAATCGGCCTTTAAGTATAATGTACAGTGATGTTAGCACAACATCTAAAGGACAAAATTTGAATCTTAGAAGGTTGTGGTTCAATCCTCTAACATTTATTTTTAACGAAAACTATATAAGTAAAGAAAATCTATATTGTAATAATGCGTTTTAGTAAGGAGTTTGTAAATGGGTGGTGGGAAATCATCAAAGAAGGTTAAATCTTATGCTCATAAACATAAGAGAATAATATTTGTTGTAATTGTGATATTGTTACAGTTGTGTGTTACAGCATTTCAAGCATCAAGATACAGTGGTATAGATGCAGTAACTGGTAATTCATACCGATGTGTTGAAATGTCAAGGGACAGTGAACGATTCTTTGAATCATTAGGCATACATGTATATCAGATTACTGGTCATAAGTACAATTCAACGCTAGATGGTGATGTGGGCGATATAACTGCTTCTCATAGGTGGATTTTGTTGGATTTTGGTTTTATTGCGATACCATTTGAGAGTACAGCATTTGCGTTTTTTAATCCAGAATGGGTTGGTTTCAAAGATTTAAGTATAAGCGAAGGTTATGTATGTAACGGCGAATATTATAATGTCGATAAAGATATGGATTGGAGTGAGTGGAAATGAATGGAAAAATAGGGTGTATATTAGTGGTGTTTATGGTACTCCTTGTGGGTGTATTAGCAACGACATTGGTGTATTTAAGTGAAGAAAAGCAGATAAATGACTTGGATGACAAAGTATATAAGTTGGAACAGTCAGCGAAGGAAAGTAAAAGGTATTTGGTGGAATTAGAGAATAATATTAAGGGATATTTAGAAGATATTGAATTTTGGAAGTATCAATATTATAATAATCCAGTGACAGTATATAGTAATAATACTGAATATGATACTGAATATGTCTTTTTAGGCGACCATGTGTATGATGTTAATCGTGACGGCAAGATAGATTATACCGATGTGAAAAAGGTATGGAGATATATAGTCAATGATTACAATTTGCAGGAAGAATGGTTTTACAGTAACAATATGGACTACCGTGAATTGCTGTACGATGTAAATTGTGACGGCAAAGTAAATGAGATGGATGCATTCGAAGTATTGGAGAATATGGATGCGACATAGTGGCACAACGCACTTACAAGCTTCAGCGTGATGGTGTATTTAAGCGTGGTATACGGATTCCTGCACTGTTTACACGCAAGGAATATAGAAGGTGGAATAAACGTGCCAGAAAGTGTGGGTATCGTGATATTCGCCGAATGATTGCTGATTATGTCAAACCCTGCATTTTAGATGAATTATTTGAACTCATGAATGAAGTTGCTGAAAGTGAAGGGTGGGATGACGATTGGGATGGATGGAAAAAAGACGATGACGAAAAAGACTATGTCGATGACGAAACGGGCAAAAAGTATGATTAATATTGTTTATATATGGGAAATATGAATATAGAATATATAAAGGGATTTATTAATGGCGAAGGATGTTTTCAAATACAAAGGATTAACATAAAGGATATATATCCATTTCGTTGTAATTATAGATTTACTATAGCAATCAATCTTAAATATACGGATATTGCTTTATTGCATAAAATAAAAAGATACTTGGATGTTGGAATCGTTGGTACATATGGTAATGTTTGTTTATATCAGATATATAGGTTGGAAGATATAAAAAATATTATTGAACGATTGGGCGATAAACCATTTTATGGTAAGAAACAAGAGTCATATGCAATATGGAAGGAAGCATATTTTTATTATATTAATCTTAGGAATAGAACACAACTATGTTTTTTTAATGAACAAATGGAAGTCCGTTTTGCAAACTTGAAAAAAGCACATCATAATTGAAAAATGCAATATGTATATATTTAGCGTATCTTTTGTATATCTGTCAAGTTAAGGTGATTGCTTTAAAAACCACGCTAAAATTAGATTTTACATTCGTGAATTGTCGAAAATAACAGTGTCAAAGACTTCTTACATACGCCATTTTCAAGTGCCAACAGGGTAAACGGGACTTCTTACATACTTCTTGCATGTTGAACTATCTTATATCACTTTCGGTATTTTGAAATTGAATCCCTTCTGTTGCGAAAAACTTCTTACATCTTGTTCTTACATATTCCTACCCCCCCGCTCTATAATATAATAAAATAATTAGTAGTACTACTGCTTATATATATACTATACTAATGTTATATAATATATAATACTATAATGTTATACATAATGACTTATATCTATATAGGTTATAATGTAATATCTGTCGTAAAATAACCCCAACTTATAAATACAGCAAGCAACATACTGGCAGTAACAATTACTATATTGAAATCAATTGCGTCTATGCGACCAACAACAAGAATGAACACAGAAAATAAAAAAGTGATAGTAAACGGAAAAAACTATGCGTTATAAAAACATAGATAAAGAAGAACTTGAAGATTTATATTTACATAAGTTATTATCAATTCGAGAAATTGCTAAATATCTCAGTATAAATCCTGGCACGGTAATAGACAGATTAAAATGGTATAATATACCTAAAAGAAAACACATACAAAAACTGAGTTTAAGAAAGATAAAAGACGGCAAGAAATATTGTCCCGTTTGTAAAAAAATGGTTTACCTTGATAATTATACTAAAAACATTACTTCTTCAACTGGTTATGGGAATGCATGTAAGAATTGTAACAAAATGAGAAGTAAAGAGCAGTACGCAAAAAACAGAGATAAAATCCTACAAAAGTGCAAAGAAAAATATGACCCCGTAAAGAAAAAGAAATATAATCAATGGTATCGTCATGTTAATCACGATAAAATAGCAGTATACAAGAAAGCATATAGAAAGACCGATGCAAAGAAAGAATCAGATAAAAGATATGTAATGAAAAATCATGAAAAGGTAAAAAAAAGATTAAGACTTTATCGCAATACAGTAAAAGCAAACAGACCGTGGTTATTGTCGTATTGGAGTATGAGAAAAAGATGTATTCAAAAAGGAAGAAAAGACCACGCAAGTTATTATGATAAAGGAATAAAATCATTGATAACATCAGACGAATTGAAAAATATGTGGTTTAAACACGGTGCAAATTTAATGGAAATACCAGTATTACACAGAAAAGATACTAATGGCGATTATACTATTGATAATGCTATATTTATTCCTAGAAAATTACATCATAAGTTTGAAAAAATGACAATCAAAGACCAAGAAAATAAACACACCGAAGTAATTTCAGATTTGAGAAAAAAGGGAATATTTTTTAAATACAAAACGTACGCCAAAACCCAAACCATTAACGCAAAGTGATGGGTGCTTATCACCACTAACACTTAGCACCATACCCAAACTTATACTATAGCAGTTCACCATAAGCGACAAAACGAAAGAATACAGGGTATTTCAATGGTTAACCCTATGTCATACTATCAGATTGGAATTAAAGTCGGTTACACGCCATCTCAGACGATATCTAAGAAAATAAAAAAGTTTATATACCCGTGCCTGTTATCATTTATTATGACAACAGAAACCGAAACCCAGAAAACTTTGGAGGAATAAAAAATGATTTATGAAACTATCTATAAAAAGATCGACAACTTGGGAATTTTAAATGTCGAAGAATACACAAAATGGCAGAAGCACTCACATACCAGCGGGATGGATTAGGCATTTACCAACAAGCTTACAGTGACGACAAAGCAAAAGTCAACCCAAAACTAAAAAAGCAACTAAACAACTCCCAATGGCTTACCAACCTGAAAAAGCAGGGATTTTAGAAGGCGGAAAATTTAAAATGAAAATAGGATTTACTGGCACAAGAGAGGGAATGACTCAAAAACAAAAAGATATTTTTGTTGGAATTATAAACAGCTTGTTCATAACAGAGTTTCATGACGGCAATTGTAATGGTTCTGACTTACAAGCAAGAGACATTGTGTTAGAAAATGCAAAGAAACCATTAACCTTTCATATACATCCCCATAATAAATTTGTCCGTCCTTTATTGAGAAAGAACAATCAATTAAATCATAAAGTTGTTATTCATCCTGCGAAATCACCATTAGAAAGAAACCATGATATTGTTGATGCTTGTGGAGAAGATGCAATAGTTTGCTGTCCTAAAGGCAACGAGATAGTCAGGTCGGGCACTTGGGCTACGATTAGGTATGCAAAGAAAAAATCAATAAAAACAGGATTAGATGTCTATATTATATATCCAGATGGTCAACTAGCACAAATAAACTACGGTGGGCCAAGATGCCCTGATTGTGGAGCTAAGAACTACGTGCAAGAACCAGATGATGAATATCCATTCATAAGATGCTGTGAATGTGACAAAGTGTGGTTTAGTGATTAAAAGTGAAAAAGATTGAAGTTATTGAAGACGGTAAAAGAAAGTTTGTGAAATGGAATTGTGTTCCTGCATTCATATTACAGGATGGTGGAAGAGCATTGAAGATATTTATTGATGGCGAAAAAGTTAAGAAGGAACTCGATGATGTTGCTATTGAGGTTGATATACCAGCACCAAAAATGTTGGTTGATGCTTTTGATTTACTAGGTTGTATTGATTCAATTGCTGAAAATAAACGTATTGAGAATTTAAAGGCATTAAGAAAAATTCTTGATGCTAGAATTAAAAAGCTAGAATCTCCAATAAAACCTAAAGGAAAAAAGAAGATGATAAAAAATGAAGGAAATACAAATTAGACAAATAGAAAACGGATATACAATCTATAGTAGCTATAAAGAGATATTTGTCAAAACAAAAGCTGAAGTAGTAGAATTTGTTAAAAATACATTGTAGTGGACAAAATAAGAGAGTGAAACAATGAAAGAGATAGAGTATATAAAGGAGCTAAAATACGGAGATAAAACATATAAGGTCAATTATCTTCAAGAAGCAAGGCACAAACGTGGACGTGGTGAATTTACCATCGCATACATAAAAGTAGGTAAACACCAAATAATCGCAAAAGGTGAAAGGTCAAAAACAGACAGATACAATGATGGCAAAGGCAAAGAAGTTGCCAGTGGACGACTATTAAAAAAACTTAAGAGATATTATAAGATACCTACCGATACGAACAAAAAAAGTGGTTAATCACAGTGGGTTCAAATCCCACGTGAATATTGTTCCTGTAGTGTAGCGGCAATCATGGGAGACCTTCAATCTTCCGACTTGGGTTCGAGTCCCAGCAGGAACATGCGATAGTAGTACAAAAGGAATAGTATCACAGGTTGTGGCCTTGTGGATTCGGATTCGAGTTCCGACTGTCGCCTATGTGATATGTCAAGAACTTATAAACTAAAAGAATATGCAAAAGGCAAACCGATATACACAAGACATCTCAATAGAGATGCAACATACAATTGGTATCGAAAAGAACATCCGAAATGTAGGAGAGCAATCTATCGTTCATATAGAATGAAGCAAAAACAGCACTTCAAAAAATTCGGAGAGTATCTTCCTTTCGTTAATACTAACGGATGGGAAACACATTAGAGGTGAATATGAATAGAAAAGAGGAAACAGTCAGGAATTATAAAGAATTCCTATTAAATGTTGAAAAAAACTGGGATAAATATGCATCAACAGAACAGTGGTTTTATTGGTCAAAATCACAAGCGTATCTAAAAGGGTCGAAAGGAGCAGTAGAACAATCTGGGAGTTCGCTACACTGAAGATACATTTGTATCAGATATGTAGTCGTTGTCAGTTCAAATCTGGCCTGTTCCACTTACTATAGGCATGTAGCATAATCTGGTAATGCACCACGTTTACACCGTGACGATTGTGGGTTCAAATCCT
>Ga0075125_10001293_pt1 | contig 12037 bp, 6 predicted proteins | sample AntAceMetag02UKN_FD_69810 | JGI IMG/M metagenome (GOLD analysis project Ga0075125, IMG submission 69810) | Saline lake microbial communities from Ace Lake, Antarctica - Antarctic Ace Lake Metagenome 02UKN | ecosystem: Environmental > Aquatic > Non-marine Saline and Alkaline > Saline | place... | reverse complement strand
TTCAAATTCTATTTCTTGAGATGCTTGTAATAACCATCCTTGGTATCCCCAAGAACCAATATTAACTACTTCAAGAAGTAATTCTTCTGAAACAATTGATAATGTTCCATCTGACATTGGGCTAGTAGATGGATCCCAGTTTGCTTCATATAAATTCCATTCTGCTGGATCACCAATTGCAGCAGCAAAATCGCCGTTTACAACTAGACCAGTTTCATTGAATATTAATGCCACAACAGTAATTACCCTTATAACTATTGTTTCATTTCCTGCAGCATCTTCAACTGTATAAGTTATAGTATAATCTGCAGCTATAGTTATATCAACAGTTCCTACATAATGACTAGCATCTAGAGTAATATCTCCATCAACAACGTCAAATGCTGTAACACCATCAAGTGGATCAAATACAGTTCCAACTTCAATTGTTACATCATCAGCACCAGTTAATAAAGGCGCTGTTGTATCAGCATCTGGAGTAGATTCAACTATTGTAATATCATCATAATATATTGTTGTTAAATAGTTATCAAATCCAGCGTCGCCTACAATAGTAGCTCCGTTTTCAAATGTAATTTGTCCGTTTTCATTTGTATCTAAATTCATAGTAAATTTAAATGAGAACGTTTGCCATTCAGTTGTTAGATTGAATATATCTGTTTGACCTGTTTTGAAGTCTACAAACCAAGGCCCAACTGACAATAATTCACCGACTTGAACTTTAATAGGTCTTTGTGCATCCGCTTTTGCTTTAAAAGTAATTTCGTACGTAACACCATTTTCGATTGTCATTGTATTACTTTCTAAACGTGGGAACGGATCACTCCATCCTTCTGCGGTTACTTCTACTTCTAAAACACCTTCTGTAACAGTAAATGTTCCTATTCCGCCTTCTACATTAGATGTAGAACCCCAAATAGCCCATCCTAATGAGAAGTCGCCATTTTGAACCATTTCATCACCTAGTAAACTTGGATCAACTTCAACAGTAATATATCTTGATGCTTCAGTTTTATTACCGGCAGCATCAGTTACACTGTATTTAATGAAATATACACCTGTAGCTGATGTATCAACAACACCAACATAAGTTACAGAAGCAATTAAATTACCATCAACATTATCTGTGGCTGTGATTCCAGCTAGCGGATCAAATACCGCGTCAACATATATTGTGATATCAGTAGCACCAGTTATTACAGGGCCAACTGTATCGCCAGCTGTTGTGATAACTGTAGTTTGCTCTTGTGTCGTTGTTTCAGCGACAGTTGTTTCTTCTTGTGTCGTTTGTTGTTCTGTTGTAGTTGCAGTAGTTGTTGCTTCTGTACACGCAACAAATCCTAATGCAAATCCAAAGATTACAGCAAACATCATAAATCTTTTTAAGAATAATTTCATAATTTCCTCCTATTTCAATTTTTAATATATATATTAATTTTCTTATAAAAGCCATCTCTTATCATCTTTGCTTGATTCTGACTTATAAAGTTTTGATTAATAACTTCAGTGTTATCTTCAGTAATCAATTCATACTTAGTAATAATACAAGAATCATACGTATCGAATCTATAATCGCTTATATAAGTAACCTCAACATCTTTCATGAATTGGAAAGTCAATGTGTTATCTTCTTTGAAAAACTCTTTCGAAAATAATGGTTCTGGTTTAAACACTAACTCGCCTTCTATTAATTTAAACGGATTCCCACCCGTCATCATCATTCTCCAAATATCAAGTACTTCCACAGTAGAACCAGATAATCTTGGCATGAATCCCTTACCGTGAATTTTTGGATTCGGATTGTTCGATGGAGCAATAAAACTTGTGTTCTCTAAAATATTTCTTCCGTAATTCTCTGGATTCATAAAGCAAACAAAGTTATTCATCATCTCTTTATAGAATTCTTGATACAATCCAGCTTTTAACAATCCACCTAAATATTTATATGCCATATGTAAGAAATCTGACTCTCTTTCTAACCAACCTGGTGTGAAAGCTCTTATTCGTCCAATTTCAAAATCTTCATTTTCTAGAAGTTCACTAGTTTTATAAATTTTTAGTTTCTTATCATAAATAGTACTTTGTTTAATCGCTTGATACATTTTTCTTAGTTTTTCTTTATCAAAATCAATTTTCAATAATCTTGCCGGAGCTTCTAAGAATTTTGGTAATGTGTTCCTAACGTACTTCTTCGGATTTACTAGTGGTAATCCATAATTTCCTATTAATGGGGTTCCATGCACTAATAATTCCTCGTATTCAGTAACATTATAAGTAAGATAAGTTGGAATAATATCGTCTGACTCATCAAATAATGTGTTTAACTTCTGATCTAAAAATTCATTCAATTTAGTTAAGTAGTCCTCTAAGTCTTTTTTACTTAAAATCTTAACTTCACCAGATAATCCTAATCTTATTGAATTTCTATATGATTCTCGATTATCTAATCTTTTGAAGTAATCATCACTATCCATCAATCCTTGGAACAAAGTATATACCTCAAAAGGTACTGTAACTTCTTTTCCTTTATGCATTAATAAGAATCTGACAATTCTTTTTAATTCAATTGTTTCACTTATACCTGAACCAAAAAGCCCTGGCAAACCATTCATTGCATCATTCCAACCCGGTTTTTCTGATTCCATTTCAACGCCTAAACCATCGTAATCTAATTGAGAATGTTTGTTTAGAACCAAAATCAACAATTTAACAAATAGATTTGTTCGATAGTCTTTTCCGTTTAACTTAACCCAATTACTTTCTGTAGGGTTAAGTTTTAATTTATGTATTTTCTCTTCATCTGAATGAAGTATACTGCCATATTGTCTGATTTTACCCTTTGAATTAATCACTGCTTTTCTATCTCTGTCTAAAACAGAAACGGTTGATTCAAAAGTTAATATGTCTGATTGATTAAATAATAGTTCATTAATTTTATCAGGATAGATTCCTTCATAAGATTCGACTAAATCTAAAATATATGTGAAATGATCCACCCAATATCCTTCACCAAATACTGATTCAAAATTATGAGTTGAATTTTCAACTACTTCATCTAAGCAACTTATTTCATCTATTTTGAGTTTTATATTATGGTTATGAATATAGTTAACTAATCCACCTGGTGAAAACTTGTTTTTAAAGAAAATAGTCATCTTTTCTTTATTGTCATAAAAATGCTTTTCGACTAATTCTTCAATTAAGTCATTATTTTTAATTTTATAAGTTAATCCATTTACAGTTAATGGGTTATACCCATCCAATTGAACTAATGAAGCAAAATGCTTTATATTATGTGATTTAACATCTCGATGAATGAAACTATCCATTCGCCTATTTTGACAGACATCTCTAAAGTTCCCTCCACCTTGAGAATAATACTCAGGCGCTAAACTAAAGAAATTATAATCTCTTTCTAAATCACCATGTTTTCTAGAATACAAATGATAGATTGAATTCCCAATTTTAGTTGGATACCCACCTCTTATTAAATTATCTAAATAACTTTGTTTGATATACTCATCAAATATATGAGAACCTGTATCAGTTGCTACATCCTTGACTAAGTCATCAATTATTTGTTTTGCTTCTTCATCTTTTGCTTCTATGTATTCTTTGCTTTTTGCTTTTTCAATAAATTTTTCTAAGAATTCCTTACTATGAGTAAAGCCTGTAATTATGTCTATTTGTAAAACTTCACCTTGTTTTAGTTTCTGAGTGTAAGGAATATATCCACAAGCTAACTTATTAACTGTTACTTGTTCTGAATTAATTATTTTATTTAAATCATTATCGATAAAATTACTTGCTGAACGTTTTAAGCTATCATAACCAAAAACTAAATCTTGATCCACTATTGGTTTTATCAATTCGTTATTTATAATTCCAAATAAATAGTTGCCACTTTCAATTTCAGTTACTTCGGATTGGTCCCCTGTTGAAGATCTAAGGTTGTAAAATGCATATTTTTTATCAAGTTCTTCAACATCCATCCAACTGCTTAAGAGATTAGAGATTTTTTTGAAGGAGTCATTTGTAACGCCCGAAGGTATTACCTCAGTTAATCCATCAAGAATTTCTAAATTAATCGGCTTTTTGTTTGTGTTTTCAATTTTTACTCGTCTTACTAAAGCACCAATATTTTCATTTGGTAAACCAAAATATTTAACGCTTATATGTACTCCTAAATCTTCATTTTCTTCTTCAATCGTAAAAGCAGATCTTTCAATGGCCATACGGTTGTTCAGTTTATTGGTTGGTAAGAATGGTTCATAATAATTTCCATCTATTTTCATGAACGTTCTAAACCCAATTTGACCTACTGATTCATAAGCTTTATTTGCGGGTGTAAATTCCATGACAGGGTGATTCTTATCCTGTAAACCAAAACCACTAATTCCTTGTCCTCTGTTTACATAAAATGCCCATAATGGAATTCCTTTTTTTCCTGCTAAACCTGGTAAGAAACTAGAAAAAGTTGATTTTTGAAGGTAGTTTTCAATTATAAATAAATCTTTATTGAAGTAATATTCTTTCATTAAAATCATTCCCTTTCGATAAATGTTTGGATACTCCTTGGAGGTATTTCCACTAGATACTCTTTCGTATTTAAATCTAGTTTAACTTTATAACCGTTTTCAGTTTCGTTAAGTACTACAAGAACGATTTTGTTCTCAGGTGTTATGAAACTAACATGTTGCAAATCTTTTGAATCAGATTCCGATAAAACTCTTTTTGAATTTTGTGTAACATGTTTTGAAAAATGGCTTATATAGTAATAAGAACTATTGTAAATTAGTTCTTTTTTTATTGTATCTGTAATAATTGGCGCGTCGCAAAAATTCCCAACATGATTTGGACCACCTGTTTCATCAAGTGTAATGTTCCAATCAATATACCCTTCACAATAATTGCGGAAATCACCAATCATATTCCTTGCGTATCTTTCTCCTGTTGACCAATCATTTAGGTGTACTCCACCTTCAATACATCCCTCTGTAAATAATATATGTTTGTCAGGATGTAAATTATGCAATTCTGTTAAGTTTTCAAATAAGCCTTTAGAATACCAGTGAAGTCCAGTTCCCCAAACATGTTCTCTAGCTTTTTTATCTTTTAAGACTGTATCTGCTCTTTTTACGATAACATCTCGATTATGATCCCAAATAACTATTTTTATATTAGGATACTTTTTATGAAGTATAGGACCTAGATAATCTCTTACAAAATCTCTTTCTTGCTCTCCACTATAGATACATGAGTCCCAAGCTTGAACAGCTGCTGGTTCATTTTGTACCGATATATAATCTATATGTACATCGTGTTTTTTAAATTCATCAATATATTTGACGTAATACTTAGCCCATACTTCATAATATTCAGGCAATAAATATCCACCATTATTCATTTCCTTGTTGGATTTCATCCAAGCCGGTGGACTCCAAGGGGAAGCCAATAAACTAATCTTATGACCTGCAACCTTTTCTGCGTCTTTGATTAATGGAATAACATATTCCAATTCTCTATCAATATTAAAGGATTTAAGTTCAAAGTCATTGTCTTCAACATATGTATAATTACCTAAACTAAAATCACAACTATTAATATGCACGCGTCCGATTGTATAATTTAAACCTGAGGTTTTATTATAATATGACCTTAATACTTCATCCCTTTGATTTGCATTTATTTTACTTAAAGTAAATGCTGCCGCTTCAGTAAAAGCACCTCCAAAACCGATGATATTTTGGAAGGAAATTTTAATATCTACATTTATTGTCATTTCGTAGTCATTTTCTAGTTTGTCGATTTTTTCATGGGTTTGTTGGCTATATTTAGATGTTCTATAGTGCAAAAGCATAAAATTGGTCTCCAATCTAAAACGTTTTCGAAAATAACTAAAACGTTTTCGATAACAGTATATCAAAGTGTAAGCGTTTTTGCAACTAATTTACTAATTTTTTTAAATATATTATTTACATTATCAAGAAGATACCAATTTGTTTTCAGCCACGTCTTACAAAACTGGTTTTTATTGCAAAACTATTTAGTACAATCAATTGCTAAATAGTAATTAAAAAAATAGCTCAACTATGGGTACTATTTAATCTAATTTTTGATTTTAAATAGCTATATTTATTGAAACAAATGGAACCAATAAAATTATTGGTTCCATTTGTTTATTTTGAAATTAAACAAAACTATTTATTCAATTGATATTCTTTGATACTTAAATACTTGTCGTTAGCAATAATTACGTGATCTAATAATTCTATTTGCATAAGATTTCCGATTTTCTTAATTCTGTTTGTTACTTCTAAATCTTGTACAGATGGTTCAGGATCACCTGATGGATGATTATGAACCAATATAATTGAATAAGCCGAATATTTAACCGCATACTTGAATACTTCTCTAGGATGGATGAGACTTTGGTTCAAACTCCCCTGAAATATCTGTTTTTTAGCTATAAGGTTCGTTTTAACATCTAAGTATAATACTATGAGTACTTCTTGTTTCAAATCCTTTAGATCGTATTTTAGTAACTCGTACACATCATGTGGAGAACATACTTGTTTGGATTCTTTCGCAGGCTTTAGTACTCTCTCTCCTAATTCAATAGCTGCAAGTAACGTGATTGCTTTTATTTTACCGATTCCTTTAATAGCTGATAACTCGGTAATCGTTTTATTTCTAATTTCAGATATATCATTTGTTTCATTGATAATCATTTTAGCTAAATCAATAGCTGATAGTTTTCCAGAGCCTACTCTCAAAATTATAGCTATTAGTTCATAAGTACTTAAGCTTTTCGAACCATATAAAGCTAATCTTTCTCTTGGCCTTTCATTTGTTGGCATATCCTTAATTAAATACATAAAATAATCACCCAAAAGAATAGTACAATTCAATGGGTGATTTTCTTTATTTAATTAATAACTTTCTGATTTCAGAAATGAAATATAAAGAACCAGTTACTACTAGTATTTCATTTTCTCTAAGGTTTTTAGCTAATTTATAAAATATTTGCTTATGGTCCTTATATAGTTTCTTATTGTGATGATGTGATTCATCAAATAAGTCTTTTGCATCGGCTCTTCTTGCATATTCAAATTCTGTAAAATATATTTCGTCACAGAAGTTATCTAACACCTCGATTATTTTTTGGTGTTCTTTATCATACATAATACTTACAAGACACTTTATATTCTTGCCTTTGTAAAAATGATTAACTGTTTTTTTTAAAGCCTCAATACCGCCTATATTATGAGCCCCATCGAGGATAATGTTACCATTAAAGATTTCAAATCTTCCAGGCCACATTGTATTCTTTAAACCATTCTTAATGTGTTCATCAGATACGTTTATATTTAGTCTTTCATTTAAAATAGTGATTGCTTCAATTGCTAGACTTGCATTCTTAGTTTGATGCAATCCTGTTAATCCTAAAGTATATTGGTTACCTTTATATTTAAAGGTTGTTTTTTCTTTAAAAGTAATATCCTTTATTTCATCAAAACTGATAAATGACAAATCTGAGTTATGCTTTTTAGTTATCTCTTCAAATAACGGATACAATTTTCTGTTTTCTGCTGAAGTAACCAAAGGTACGTTATTTTTAACAATTCCTAATTTGTTTAAGGCAATTGATTCTAGAGTGTTTCCTAATACATTCATATGGTCGTAAGAGATATTAGTTATAAGAGATACTTCTGGAGTAATTACATTTGTAGCGTCTAATGTGCCACCTAATCCAACCTCAATAACCCCAAAATCAACTTTTTGATCCTTGAAGTATAAGAAACAGATAACAGTTAATACTTCAAAGAACGTTACTGTTTCACCCATTTCGTACATCTTTTTCCAAATAGGGTATATTACATTAGCATATTCTACTACCTGTTCATCAGTTATATATTGATTGTTAATAGCTATTCTCTCATTAAATTTCACAATATAAGGTGAAGTATAGAGTCCTACTTTATACCCAGCATCTTTTAATATGTTAGCAATGTAAGATGAAGTAGAGCCTTTACCATTAGTCCCAGCAACATGTATTGTTTTAAATGTTTTTTCTGGATTATTTAATCCTTTTAAAACCATAGAAATACGGCTCAAGTCTAGTTTTGAGCCGAATTTCTTAATATTTTCAATCCATTTTTTTGTTTCTTCAAATTCTTTAAACATATTATCCCTTTAACTCAACAAGACGGCTTTTAGCTTCTTTTAAGTTATCTTCGTATTTTGCAAGTTTTTGTTTTTCATCTTCAATTTTTTTAGCTGGGGCTTTCTTTAAGAAGTTTTCATTTCTTAACATACCGCTACAACGTTTAATTTCTGATTCAAGTCTTTTTATTTCATTAGTAACTTTTTGAATTTCTTCATCTATATTGACAAGTGAACCTAAAGGTATATATGCTTGCACATTTGGTAAGATAACAGTTACTGAGTTTTCAGTATTTTCGATAGACTCCGATATTTCAAACTTATTTGGATTAAGAAATTTCTTAAAGTATTTCTCATTATCTATAAGGAACATTTTGTTTCTTTGATTTGTTTGAATAAGCATATCAATTGGTTTTGACCAAGGAACTTGATAATCGTTTCTAATTGTTCTTATTTTTTTTATAAGTTCAAAGAACCAATCAGTATCTTTTACTTCATCAAAAACCATGCCATTATTTTCAGGCCAATTTGAAATCATTATTGATATTTCCTTGTTAGGAAGTTTTTGGAATATTTCTTCTGTAACAAAAGGCATAAATGGATGTAATAATTTTATGATTTTATCTAAAACAAAAATTAGTACTACTTTTGTTTGATTTGAAGTTGATAGTTTAGCCATTTCTATATACCAAGAAGCAAAATCATGCCAAGTAAAGTTATAGATAAGTTTAGCAGCTTCACCAAATTCAAATTTTTCAAAATAGTAGTTAGCTTGATCAAGCATTTTATTTAGTCTTGAAAGAATCCATTTCTCTGGAAATTCCATTTTTTCTGGATTAAGTACTATATCATCTGAAGATAATCCTTCGGTGTTCATAATAACATAACGACTTATATTCCAAATTTTATTTATGTAGTTCCAACTTGAAACTACTTTCTCCTCATCATAACGCAAGTCTTGACCAGGGCTAGAGTTAGTCGTGATAAAGTATCTTAGTGCATCAGTTCCATAATCACGAATAACATCAATGGGATCTACACCATTACCTAGTGATTTGGACATTTTTCTGCCTTGTGCATCTCGTATTAGTCCATGTATGTAACAATGTTTAAATGGACTTTTTCCTGTAAACTCGACTGATTGAAAAATCATTCTAGCTACCCAAAAGAAAATAATATCATATCCAGTAACCATTACATCATTTGGAAAATAACGATCAAAATCAGCAGTTTTATCTGGCCAACCTAAAGTACTAAATGGCCATAATGCACTTGAAAACCAGGTATCAAGTACATCCTCGTCTTGATTCCATCCATCACCTTTTGGTGGAGTTACTCCACAATATATTTCTTCATTACGATACCAAACAGGTATGCGGTGTCCCCACCATAACTGGCGACTTATACACCAGTCTTCAATTCTTTCCATCCAGTTTACAAACGTTTTTTTAAATCTTTCAGGAACAAATTCAACCATATTTTCAGTTAATGCATTTTTAGCTAGTTGATCCATTTTTACAAACCATTGTTTAGATAATCTCGGTTCAACAATTACGTTTGTTCTTTCACTATGTCCAACAGCATGTGTTATTGGGTCTATTTTTACTAGTAAACCCAACTCTTTTAAATCCGCAACAACTTTCCTACGACACTCAAAACGTTCTAGACCGTTATATTTACCAGCTAGTTCATTCATTGTTCCGTCTTCATTCATACATAGTGGCATTGGCAAGTTATGGCGTTTTCCTACCATAAAGTCATTAGGGTCATGAGCCGGTGTTACTTTTACAACACCCGTTCCAAATTCTTTATCTACATACTTGTCTGTAATTACTTTAATTTTAGTATTAGTTGTTGGAATATATAATTCTTTTCCATGGAATTCTAAAAATCTTTCATCATCAGGATGAACCATAATTGCTGTATCAGCAAACATTGTTTCAGGACGTGTTGTAGCTACTGTTAATCCCCCAACACCATCAACAAACGGATATGTATAATAATAAAGAGCTCCCTTAACGTCTTGATGATCTATCTCAATATTTGATAAAGCAGTCTTCGCTTGAACATCCCAATTAATAATCCTTTTACCGCGATAGATATAACCTTTGTTATAGAAATCAATAAATACTTTATTAATCGCTTTTGATAATCCCTCATCAAGAGTAAAACGTTCTTTATCGTAATCTAAAGCTAGTCCCATACTTCTCCATTGAGACCTGATTGTTTTAGCATACTCTTTTTTCCATTCCCAAGCTACTTTAAGATATTCTTCTCTTCCAAGATCATAACGACTTATTCCTTGAGAACGAAGTTTTTGATCAACTTTAGCTTGAGTAGCAATTCCAGCATGATCCATACCAGGTAAATATAAGGTATCGTATCCTTGCATTTTTTTGCGTCGAATAATTAAATCTTGTAATGTATTGTCCCACGTATGCCCTAGATGTAACTTACCTGTTACATTTGGTGGTGGAATTATAATTGTAAATGGCTTTTTAGATAAATCACCACTTGCAAATAATTTATTTTCTAACCAAAAATCATATTTTCCTTTTTCTACCTCAATATGATTGTATTTTTTATTCATTTCCATAATATTTTTTCCCTTCTAATAAATTATATCTATTTGCATAATACGCTTCTATTATTTCCAAATGGACTTTTGAGTTAATTGTTGGCAGTTTATCACTATCAAAATATCTGAATTCTATACTTTCGTCATCATTTACTCTTAGGTCTCCTCCAATGACTCGTCCTAAGAACCCATAGGCAAATACCTTTGCTTTATCGGTTTTATGCCAAACCATTAATGGATCTGTAAAAACACCAATAAACCTTTCAATTTGGATATCTAAATTGGTTTCTTCTTTGACTTCTCTAATAGCACCATCTGTAATAGACTCGTCTAATTCCAGCAATCCTCCAGGAAGTCCCCAAAGCAAATTATCAGATCTTTTTTGAAGTAATATTTGATTTTTTTGATTAACAATAACCACGGCTGTTCCATTAAGCATAACCATTTTATCACCAATCATATCTCTTAAATATTTAATATAAGATTTTTCCATTTTTCCTCCAAAAAAAAACGCCCTTTATAAAAGGACGAATAATCGCGGTACCACCTTAATTCTAGCATATCGCTAGCACTTAAACTCTTAACGCGAGCAACGTTTCTGACTACTTAGATTCATCAGAACTACTCCATGGCTACCTTCATCAAAACAGAACATAAACTTACACCAACCGTTTACTCTCTTTTTTTCCGTGATTGACTACTTTTCCACTTCGCTGTATTTGACTTGTATTTTACCAAAGAATCCTCAAAATGTAAAGAGCTTTCATAATATTTCTCAATTATTAAAATGCCAGAATATTCATTTAACTCCATAAAACTTATAGCATACATATCATCTATTTTTCTAGCAATATCAGAAAAGTTATGATAGAAATATACTAAGTTACTATTTTCAGGATGATTTTGAAAGTGAAGACTTTGTTTTACTTCATCAAAGAATAAAATATCACCAATAAATATTTTACCAAAAGGCGCTAAATAACTCCCTAATATGTTAATCATGTTGACAACATAGTCTTGATCAAAATGTTTGAAGACATAGTTAACGATAATATAATCATATTTTTCATTCTTTATTTCTACTGGCAATCCTTTTAATAAATCGTGGTTATATAATGTTGCTTCTGGAAAACGAAGTTTTGCTAATTCTAACATTTTCTGTGAATTATCAATTCCAGTTAAACTATATTTTTCTGGAATTATTCTTTCATATAAAGAAGCAGTCCCAATACCTAAATCTAGTATTTTAGCTTGACTAAGTTGAGAGTTATCAAAGACATAGGAAGAGATAAT
>Ga0075125_10001292_pt1 | contig 12039 bp, 18 predicted proteins | sample AntAceMetag02UKN_FD_69810 | JGI IMG/M metagenome (GOLD analysis project Ga0075125, IMG submission 69810) | Saline lake microbial communities from Ace Lake, Antarctica - Antarctic Ace Lake Metagenome 02UKN | ecosystem: Environmental > Aquatic > Non-marine Saline and Alkaline > Saline | place... | reverse complement strand
ACATAATAACTATTCCATTTTTAGTAAAAAGATTTATATATGTACTTGTGGGATCTACTTTAAAATCTTTCGCGCCCTTAAATGTAATACTAACACTAGCTATACCAGTAGCACTGTCATGCTTTTCTTCGGTAACAATAATGTCCTTAAAGACGTTATCGCCTATTATACCAAAGGCTACCAAGTGTTCTTGTTCATAAAGTGATTCGTCAAAATTTGACAAGTATTCTTCCTCGTAACTAGGTGTTTTCATCTTGTAATATAGGGATAAGTTACAAGAATAGCAAGATAATAATCTAGAAAAAGTAGTATGTTTTTCTAGAAATAATTCCTGAAAAAGTAGTATGTTTTTCAGGAAAAAGATTACTAAAGTGTGGTATAAGTGATTGAGTGGCTGGCAGTTAGAAGCTTGTAGCTCATAGAGGGTCTGAATAAAGCTCAAATTGAGCTACATTATGGAAAGGCGTGACCCCTATTCATATACCGAATGTCAGGTTGAACCTGACAAATCGGATATGATACGATATGCTACGATATGATACGATAATCGGACGATATCCGATTAAGTAGGGTCAATATTACAGGGTCCAAAATATTTTATTTTATATTTGAGATCTGGTATATAGAAAAGGCGTTTTTCTACTCTCGCCAAGAGGCGCGAATTCTGGCGAGAAGGATGCTTAGGGACGCATAGTAGGTAACTGGAAACTTGGGAAAAGAGGGCTTATATATATAATATAGTATATAAAGGGGTATGTTCGTTTCGAGCCCCCGGTCCTTTCTATGAACAATAACATTAAACAAAGGAGGTCACTATGAGTGATCACAAACAGCCTAACAACAGTGCATCTATGTTGCACATGCCTGCTAAGTCTAGCACACCAACGTGCTATAGGGACAAGAGCAGACAAGCCCTACCTGTGTGCTACAGGGAAACAAAGGTTAGCGTGCCTACATGCTATCATAAGGGTAACAGTAACAACCCAAGTATAACTAACTAAGGAGAACAACATGAAGAAGAGAACAACACTCTACGATGTAGTCCTATACCTCATACTCATGTGTGTGGTAGTAGGCATGGGCTTTGCTATGGCATGGGCCCTTAACCAAGAGCTGGCTATGAAAGAGGACAGTGATAGCCCATACCAGCACAGTGTACGAGTACAGTATGAACACATTAATGAAAGGAAAGCACAATGAGTAACAACAACATAACAGCCATCAAGGCCCATGCCATCAAGGACCTGGTGCATGCCAAGTGCATACGAGCAGGGCAGGCAGGGGCCTACCAAGACAGCTTCTATGACTACACAGTGTCATCCGCACTGCAGGCTAGTGTAGTAAGGGAGTACTGCATGTCCATACTACGTCCATCTAAGGTAAGGAAGGACATGGTGCATCCATTCGAGAATGAGATGATTGAATTTGTTGAGATCTCCAGAGTAGGGGATCTCGTAACCTATAGCTATAAGACCCGTTCTGCGTATACGGGATAGACAAGGAGAAAGAAATGAGAAAGCTATTAGAAGTGTACTATAAGGTAAGGAACTCTGACTTTATCGGAGACCTGAGATACTACTGCCTATTGATTGGGCATATAGTAAGAAAGTAGACAAGTACAACAACTGGTACGCCTATGGCAGGTGTGCCACCACATTAAGAAAAGGAGAAATACATGTTGTATTTCATCATTCTCTTGACGGTAGCTCTATGTGCGTTTGCACAGAAACTATCGAGTGATCTCACTGATGAGTTCACGAATTATATGGAGGCTGCGCTGGCCTACAGTGTGCGTGCTAACACGTACTCAACTGAATCCATCTTCGTATATGGATTTCTTTGTGGGTTAGTACCCATTAAGATCTTTAACCCTAATCACGCATTTAGAGGTATGCGTAAAACAGCCTATCGAATAAGGATGGGTAATTACAAGTTAAAACTTATGCCAACCTTGGTTAAGGTTTTAGTTCGTGAATTAGTGGCCATTATGCAAAGAAGAGTAGCAAGGCTTTCTACTACTTTTAAAGCATATGGTCTTGAGTCTTTCTCTTTAAAGGACATGATCATCGATAAGATGTGGAAGTCCCAAAAGGGGATATTCGGCGACAGAAACGATCGTCACATTTTAGCTTCGTGGTTAGTCCACCAACGACGCGCATTGGCCGTTGTAGCTATAATGTTAATAGGACTATTATCTACTAACGTTGACCCAGCGATTTCATTTTCTGGTGTAGCTCTGGGGGTAGTTACACATAACAACATTAAAGAGGAGAAAACAATGGTACCAACCATTAAGTCTTGGATTGACATCCAGGAAGTTGGCAAAGATACTTATCACGGAGAAGAGATAAGTATAGCCCTTAGCTGGAGATACTACTTGTACATCGATCTTGGAAACAAGAAGATGGCAGTAGTGGACATAGTAACTAGTGGTCGTCGTCCCATTGACATGAATGGTCAGTGGACGAGGATAAATACCATACTCACTGAGATAGCTGAAGCAAGGAAATCTGCTGCCGCTGTACCAGCTAGGACAACAGTCTTACTGGATAGAACAAGTAGTGAACCTGGTGATGATCCAATTACATCCATTGGTGAAGCTATGTTTGGCATGAAATGGCCAGTAACCGGTGGGTTCAACATTTCAGCTGATGCAGCAATGAGCCCTCTATATGAAGCCCTCAATGAGAGAAAAGGCAGAATAATGAAAGCTGCTAAGAGTATCTCTAATTGGGTACATAAAGAGGTAGAGATTGACACTTTCCGTATTATCATGGAAGATGCTAAAGAAAGAGCTTATGCTGGCATGGACCATGAAAAGTATGAATTGGTGCATGATGAACCGGTTACAACTACAATGCGTAGAATGTGCGCATTAGTAATGACCACTGGTATTGACTATAAGTTTGTCAAGATCATGGACAATACTAGAGTCAAGAGGGCATATGACAAGGATATGAAGAGAACTATAGCCAAGAACTCTGCAAAGTGGGAACAGGAAACTGGAACTAAGCCAGATCCTGTTGCGATGAGAAGACTACTTCCATCAGAGAGTGATTGGATGAAGGTAGAACGCGATCTAGGTGGTCATGGTTTTACTATGTCTAATGATGAGATCTTACAGGAGTTCTTAGAAGACAATCTTCTACCTCTCTATACTGATGCCGGTTATACGCTCATTGGTGGTAATCCGGATAGTGGAACTTTGTTATTCGTCAAAGCTCCTACGGCCTTAACCGTAAAAGCTGCTCAGAAAGTAGCTAAGGTTATGCTGAGAGGTGGTATCCAGTTAAGCAATGCGCTTGTGAAGACTATTGAAGTCACAGCCATTGACTTTCCTAGTGACTACCTAAACTCGTCGGACAAGGGTGGTTGCAGAGATGGGGCCATGCTCCTTGTAAGAGACAGAATCATGAAAGACTGGTGTAATGCACACGGTCTATCTTATGGTGCCTCTGCTCAAGGTCATATTTATTGGCTGAACAAGATAGCTGATAGGGGTGTAATACTAACAGAGGCAGTATCTAGTGAGATACGCTATCTGCTTGGGAGACATGATGCCGTCATGGACGCTAAGGCAATCAAGGCCGTGTATGGTATGGATGTCAAAGCAGGTGATTCTTTCAAGATGCCCGTGGATTCTATATGGTTCATGGAGATTGATGGCTTTGCAAAGAAAACAAATGCTAAAGCCGGTCCTACCATTATAGACACTGCACCAAAAGCAATGGCAGGCTACTTCGTGTCTATGGTTAAAGAAAGTGTCCAGAATGTAGTGGATGCTGCGAAGAGTGGAGATTCTCGTGATCTGCTTAAGTACTTGAGTGATTACGGATTCATGGGTCCATTGAAGGACTCTAATCTACCCATACCTCTTACTCCCGTCTATAAGAAGGGAACTGATGGTAAACCATTAACCGGCGCCAAGAATATATCTGGATACAAGGTTAATCCTTTAATTCAGAAGACCTTGGTTCAAGCCATAATAAAAGCCAATGAGAAAGGCATGCCCATCCCACGGGATTGCTACAGACCTCGCATTGTACATGATAACTCCTTATCTATTAAGGATTCTCATGGCCGTCCCGGGTTATCTGTACCGATCGAGTCAGGTCTCAGCATTGGTGACTTAGTTATCATCTTGACTTATCCAAATATCAAAGTGGATGAGAATAAATGTGATACTTTGTTTGTTGGTGTTGTTGAGAAACTGCACAATGGTGACAGACTTGGTATTCATGCTTACTCTGCCAAGTTTGCATTGATAGATGAAGATGGTGATAAGCATATAATGGTCATACCTACTGCCAAAGACTGGGAGAACTTTCCAGGTTTAGCTGAATGTGGAATGGCTTTTGTGGACATTGAAGGATCTGTTAAGGATCTAGATAATACCTCTTCAAAGGCAGGTGTACTGCAGAAAGTAATGAAACATGAATCTCCAATTGAGATGTCCAGAGATGTTCTAGCTGGTTACCTGCAATCCTCGGGTAATGTAGGCTTGTATACTAACATGGTTACAAGTGTGCTTCTTTACTCCAAAGGTAAAGACCTTGGCTCTCCAACGGAAGAACCAATGCTCGTATTCTTAGGTAAGTTCAAACAGGGACCTATCTATAATAAGAAATGGGCAGTATCACCTGCTTATTCTCTAGAAGCATTCAATACATACTTCCAGGTAGTGCTACCACAAGCGTATAGTAATAAACGCTTTACTCATCATCCGGAGATTGCTTGTAGAAAGCTATCTGAAGAAGGTGAGAGAATTACCGGAATGGATGGTACATTAGCACACATTAACAAAGCCATTAAGGTGCTAGATGATTCTCAACATGAGGGCTCTCCTTGGATGGATGTAATCCGAATTGGTACTTCATTGAAAGTCACTAAGGAAGGTTTTGTAACAGACAAGTTCTATAAGAAGATATCAAGAGATATCTATAGAGAGCTGTTCACTTCTAGAAAGAGCTTGATTCCTCTCAAGAGTAGAAGAAGTGAGCTTAGGAAAGTGGTAGACTTTATCATCTCCCAGGATAATGGTATCATATCATGTGCTGGTAACCCTGACAGATGGACTGAATCTTCTGAGTTCTTAATGAAAGAGAAGATCAGGATCAAGCACAGTTACAAGTTAGCTGAACGCTTGCTCATTGATACTTTACTTCTATATGCTAATACAAGAGTATGGACACAGACATGTGACCCAGAGTTCTTGTCAGCTGTAGGTAAGTATGCAGATGATCATTTGAAAGAAACTGTGATGACTGGTGTTGGTGCTACTTATAGAAATACTCTTTCTGCTGAGGAAGACTATACTGGCTATAAGTACAAACTCAGAAGCGGTACAGTTGCTACGCGTATCTGGGCTGAAGGTGCTGACATTCCAACAGTCAAGGATGGTGATATCTTTGTAATCAATGATTATAAAGCCTCATTCAAGGGTATAGATATCAACATAGATCCTTTGAAGTCCTTCTGTCCTGATGGAAGGTATGCAGTTGTTGACATACAAGACTATACCAATGAACTCACAGGTATGGTATCAGCCAGATCTAAGAAAATCTGGTTTAGTGAAGTAAACGGATAAATAACAATGGTCGGGCCTGCTCATTTGGGTGGGCCCTTCTTGAAAGGAGTTCTTATGTTTATATTATTAATAAGCCTCCGTCTCACCTCCGCCCCGCTCCGGTCGTCCCTCCCTCCGCAAAGACAGTCGCTCGCCAGCTCGCGACACTTGGCTCCAGCCTCTGCGAGTGCTAATCCTACTCTGCTCCGTGCCCCACCGCTCCTCGTCCCTCGAAGCGTTAAGAAGCGGACATCGAGTCCCTCTCCGTCCTTGTATTTCCTGGAATCCTAAAACCTAATAAGAAGATTCTATGCTAAAGCTCAGATTGCTTTGCTTGGCTACCTTTGGTAAACTCCCTAAAATAGTCTATCGTAAGGCTATCGTGGGTAATAAGAATGGTTGGCGTGCTATCGTCATCCTTAAGCCTTGCAATCATTAGTACAGTGGTATTGATGTGAAGATGAAGACGGCTCGAAAGATAGCTGTTAAACAAGCTATGGAGACTGTTCTCATTCTTATCAAGTATAACGAATTAAGAAAGAGAGGCAAACTAATGAGTATACATGTGCCAGAGAACTTCAAAATGCCATTCCGTGTAATGCAGAAGCATGCCTTTGCTAAAGCCAGCATATATGAATCTAAGAAGGTTCGTGGAACCGCTTCCAAGGCATGGAGAGATTACATGGAAAAGCATGATCTAATCTACATGTGTGGTCATTGTCCTGTATGTCAGTACATAATTGAAAGGACAAGAGGCAATGACTCCGTATGTGACCATTGCCCGTTACGCGGAATAGATGGCAAGAGAGGTCTATGTGATAGACATACTACCTTCACTCACATAGCAGACGACCCAGAGCTCTATGTAGAGATTCGTAAAGCTTTAAAAGACTGGTCATACAAACAACTAATGGCCAGTATTAAGAAAGACCGCCTCGCTAGTGGCACTAATAACTAGCATCCTTCTTCTTGTTGTTGTTGTTGATTGGGGAATCTGTTGTTGGGTTCCCCTTTCTAAATTTATGGAGACTTCGATGAAAAAAATTATAACTGATAAAAAGTTCTTAAGAGAGCCATGTACGCCTGTGCTTCCTGAAGACCTTTCGAATATTAAAATGCAACTAGCCGTTGCGATGAGACAGCAAATAGGAAAAGGCTATGCTGTCGCAGCTAACCAAATTGGCATCCAAAAACGCGCATTTGTAATGCATATGGGTGCCCAACGCCTTAAGTTCTTTGTTAACCCCAAGCTCCTTAGTAAGGAAGGAGAACAATTCGAACACTCCGAAGGTTGCCTTAGTTTACCTCGTGAAGGTAACTTTACAGTGGCGCGCTGGCCCCGTATAACAGTCACCGATGACATGCATGGTGAACAAACTCTATCTGCCTTGTCCGCTGTAATTTGGCAACATGAAATGGACCACCTTGATGGTATCCTAATTTGTGATAAGGAGATTGAATGAGAAGACTTAATTTTAAACGAGCCAGAAAATTTGCACTTGTTAAAGCAAACTTGCTTATACTACTCAAAGGAAAAGAATGGTTATGGAGAGTGTATTGCTGGATCTTCTGGCTTAAATTCACCTATGATTGTCCCGTGTGCGCATACCTACACATGAACTGTGTGACATGTCCCTTGGACGCTCACCTGGGTGCTAAGCGCTCTATGTGTTCCAAGTACTGTATGGGAGTAGAAACCGAGCAGAATCTCAGGGATATTAAGAATGCGCTGAAGAACTGGAAAGATGATTGACGGTTGCCAACTCATAGGTGAACTAAACCTGAGTTATTATCTCGGGTATACTATGTGGAAGGTAACCTTTTTGGTAAAAGGAAAGAAATATGCTTATGAAATCAACGAGCCTGAGTATCGTTCCCTACGGGGACTCTATGCACGCTCTAAGTTCAAGGCATTAAACTATGCTAAAAAGCATGGTAAATCTGTAAAAGTGGAGGATCACTATGGCAAAGATGAGAGATCTACTAAGGAACACCACAGTGAAGGAGGTGAAAAAGCTTCTGTATGTACCGTACTGTAAGCACACCACCAGACCTGGAGATAAGTGTCCACATCATTGTCCGCCAAGTAAAGCGTTCCTGCAATGGCAGAGAGAGATGAAAGAGGCTCAAGCTAGAGCTCAGGAGTATGAGAGACTCCAAGATCCTGTTGAGCAATTATGTGACGCAATCTTCGGCTCACAACCCTAAGGAATCCCATGAATGTAAAAGATAACAAAGTTGTCCAAGATATTGGCAAGGGTGTGACCAAAGGCATCGTAGCTTCTGGTAAAGGAATAGCCTACGTCACTTATTTCTTAGGAAAAAACTTATGGAAAGGATTTCGTTATGGGGTCAAAGAGATCAAAGAAAAAAAGAAAGAAGCCAAAATGGGACAGCATTAAGTACATTAAAGGCTTAAGTAGGGAAGTAGTTGTAGCCCCAGGCGCCAAGGTTCACGAGGACAAGCGCAGAAAGAAGACTAAACACAAGAATAGGGAGGTGCAAGAATGGCACGACTAACGCGAGAACAACGCAAAGCCGAACGCATCCTAGAAAGAGAAATCGTTCTTAAAGCTATCCAGCTTGTAAGAGATGAGGCCTTGCTGACTATGTCACCAAGACGCTTCGAAATACTGGCTAGAAGGATGGCCAAATGTATATAATTGCAGATCCAATTTCCACCACCATCGCCATACTTATTGTAGTGGCAGTAGGTGGACTGATAATACGCGCTATAACCAAAGCTCTTGGGCGTGTATTTGATAACATAAAAACAAGAGTTAAAGTGAGGTTCTATGAACTTACCAATTCCTAGTGTCACCCCTGAAAACCTCGTGTTCTATAAGAAGCACATGAAGTTGTCAGATGAACGCACAGCAGTTCGCCTTGTAGGTGAATCAAACATGGCCCAGCTCGTTTGGGATCAGATGATGAACATCTACAAAGTGAAAGCTACAGCAATGGGAACAGACGACAAAGTCTTGTTGAACAAAGCTGTACAGGAAGCACGCACAGCCTGGCTCGCCGATCAGGGAGTAACCGTCAAAGGTTTGATCATCTCTATCGCTGGCACACCATGTTGGAAAATTGACCAAGAAAAGATCGGGCCACGCACAGCGTACTACGATGACATGGTCGAGAAAATCAAAGTTGCTCAGACTCCACAGAAACTGGGTTCACTGAAACGAGTATTCAAAGTACTCCAAAAGGAATTCGTTGAAGGGAAACCTGATTCAAGTTACCGCAACTTTCACCTGGGACAACTTAACCGCGTTAACACCGCAGTTGAAGTTCGTGCCGCTTCCATTTAATAATGGAATAACCTCTTCTGAAAGGAGAACACTCTCATGGCAAAAGATACAAAGCCAACCCTCGACGCAGCTACCCTTAAAAAGGCAGCAGCTCTAAACACTACGGCCGGTGAAGATCACAGTTTCCGTGAACTAGCCAAAATGGCTACAAACAAACTGGCAAAGGTTGTAGACAAGGTTGTTCCGGATGATCCTACTGAACGCTTCAAACGCGAAGCTAAGGCTCATGTAAACAGTAAAAACAATGCAGATAAGGTACGCTATCTTGTCAAAGGCTCAACCAGTTGGGCAGGTGGAATCGTACGCGGTATTGTTAAAGGCGTATATGACTCAGCTAAGGAAAATCTCCTTGGTAAACCATCAAAAGGCGCCGGCTCAGTTCTTCGTGGAAGCACGGATACGACTGAAGATAAACCGGAATAGTAAAATCTATAAAGGGAGTAGCAATCCTGTTGCTCCCTTTTAAGGAATAAACTATGAATACACTTAACTGGATAGCATACATATTCTTTAGAACAATCGCTGTAATAGCTTTATTTATCCTTTGGCTAATAGCCGCATTCTTCAGAGTTATAGGCTTAGTTGCCAAATGGATATGGAAAAAGATCAGGAAGCTAAAAATGTGGCATGTGATGGCATTCATATGCTATGCACTTGTCCCTCTTTGGATCCATTATGGAATTTACTACTGGGACACACACTTCATACTCCCCATATTCTACTGTCTTCTTACATGTGCCTACATACTAATGGGCACATTGATAATAGTAAAGAACAAAAAACTCCGATAACAGCTAAGAGGTTTTATGAATCTCGCCTGGATCATACATTATATAGTGGTCACGCTGGTCTCGACATTCTACATGCGCCCACTATTCACATACCCGGTAAATATATACGCGATTAACAGGACCCTAAAACATGTGGCCTGGATCAGGCGAACCCTGACCTTATACTGAGTATAGGAACAGAATGTGACTGAGAAAATACAATTATAATCTTAAAAGGCTGGCTATTAAGAGTCAGCCTTTTTTTACACGCGAGAACCATCCGTGGTTGGTGGAGTCCGATCTGATTCATCGTTCGGGGAGTTCAACTCTCTCTTCTCGCTCTATCACTCCGCGAGCGCAGCGAGCGGTAATACCATAAATAAATAAAATAAGGAATAAACCATGACAAATAAAGATATCCTAGAAGGTCTCAACATAATAGATACCAATCTAGCAGAAGCAAAAAAATACTTTAATAAAAACTGGTGGAACATAGCGCATTGCCACCTAGCAAAAGCAAAAGATATCACTGAGCTACTATTAAAAGGTGATTACCCCAAAGGAAAAATAACACCTTAGCATAATAATACCAAAGCGTCCTAGCCTAATTTCAATAAAAATGTAGGATCAGTTGGTATAAATGCTTATATTATAACTTGTTCTGTAACAAAAGGTTATTGCAATTTCCTTTCCATAGCAGAACATTGTTCCGGATTAGTGAACCCTCCTTCATATGCCGGAACACCCCGTAGTCCCCTTTGAGATAAGCCGCCGTTCGCACGACGGGTGGGGGACTACAAACAATGGCCCTCCCTGAGATCCCCCGCGAAGCGGGGGATGGGCTCTAGATAAACCCCTGTTAGGTCTTCTCCTCCCTTGGGAGGAGATAAGAGAGGTGGGAGTCTATGCGTGTGCATGAAGCAAGCTTTAGCGTGATTGCACCTCTGAGCATAGACGAATAAATAACAATAACTAAGGAGTTATAAATGGCAACGCATTTAATAACGGAACCACTACAAGGAACAGAAGATCTTCGGATCCGTGAAAGCACTGATGGAGAGAAGGTAACCTTGGTGTATCTACGCAAGGGCCCAGGAGGCATCTTCTATGTGGATACCTCTCCTATCAGATCTCTATCAGGTAAACAACTACAATACATAGCCAACGCCATGTATGCCCATAATGGGCAAGTAACCTGGTAATGTCTCTATATAGAAACAAAATGTACAATAATGTTGCTATCTAGCAACACTAACCCTCAGGGTAGCTCAGTTGGTAGAGCACCCGGTGATGGCCGATCGTGCCTGAACCGGTCTGTTGGTGGTTCAAATCCATCCCTTGGGACTCACGGCTCATGCTTGAAAGGTATCACCCTTTAGTGGAGTCTTCTCTTCAATCCTTAATAGGAGTAATAACCTATGGATAAGAAAGCATTTGGTCACACAAACCACGCAGTCACTCGTCCAGAGTTCGAAATCTACATAGACCTCGGAAATGATGAGTATATTAAACAACAGAAGTGTACAGCTCTTGGTGAACGCCCTCGTTTCCCTGGTGAGAACAGTGTTCTAGTAGCACTGAAAGAACATGATATAGTAGTGAAACTACCATCTCATAGAGTCTTTGTACTCCTTGGACCAAACGGCCCGGAACAAGTGGAGGGCATGGTGAATCTCCCCTTAGTTTGTTCTGTTGGACAATTACAGAGTTCTTATATGGCACTTGGTGCTATAATGGAACTAGACAGTAAGTTTATCACGAAGGATGACTACTTTAGGTATCCCTCTGATATCAACCACAAGCTGGTACAACCAGGAAGCAGTTATTTATTCGTAGGACAAGTCGTTCTATGGCGTGGACAGGATGTCACGACAGTCAGCTATGCTGAGGTAGAACCCGAGTACCGAGGAGACATACGGACTTGGCCTAATCTACTTAAAAATAGTAACCTCCCGCCCTCGTATGCATCGCTTGAACAAGCTCACCTCCAGATTGTCCAAGCCTCACCAGAGAAACAACCATACGCAGGAACCAGAGTCCTGGAATATGCAGCCGGTATCCATTATGGTAACCGCCATTTGGTTGCTAATTGGCCTATAAGAGCACCAAGATGAATATTGATACTATGAATATTGATGGATATGGTTATACCGAAATAACAGCTAAAGAAACCCGTGAACTTGCGTTGAAAAAAGTATCATTCTTTTTAAGGAATAAATCAAGTAAATGGAAGAAATATCTATTAAAAAATAATATAAGATTAAGAGGAGACTGTTCTTACTGTCAGTATCTGCACAGGGAATGTTCTATTTGTCCTCTTGGTGGTTCATACAATGGTTCTCTATGTAGTAATTTCTGTGATAACCCAAGTAATAGATCCAACCTATGGAAA
>Ga0075125_10001285_pt1 | contig 12063 bp, 14 predicted proteins | sample AntAceMetag02UKN_FD_69810 | JGI IMG/M metagenome (GOLD analysis project Ga0075125, IMG submission 69810) | Saline lake microbial communities from Ace Lake, Antarctica - Antarctic Ace Lake Metagenome 02UKN | ecosystem: Environmental > Aquatic > Non-marine Saline and Alkaline > Saline | place... | reverse complement strand
ATTTCGGATTTACGTTTAGTTCTTTGCCAATCCAAGCTTGAGTTTTTCCGTCTTTTATCCATTGACGGATCTTTTCAACAGGATAATCAATGCGGTTGTGCCAGGCCATCAGTTACCTCCTATTCGGTTGTAACGAGTATAGCATATAGGCGCAGAGATGTCAAGTGGGATTTAACAGTTCCGAAATATGGGAATTATTATGCACAAGGAATCATACATCACAATTCTGGCAAGACTGAAGAAGGCGCTGAGTACATGGTCAAGAAGTGCCTTGAGAAGCCTAAGCAACGCTGGTGGGCTTGTGCTGAGAGCTTTTCGGACTCTGTTAATATACAGCAACGCAAGGTTCACGATATTGTACCCAAGAACAGGATTAAGTACGGCAGATACGACGAGATAAACGGCTTTACCAATAGAAAACTGCTCTTTGACAATGGCTCTATCATAATATTCAAGTCTTACGATCAGCAGAGAGAAAGCTTCCAGTCAGATGATATAGACGGCATCTGGGATGACGAGGAACCCCCGTGGGATATTTACAGGGAGCAACGGATGAGGCTGATTGACCGAGACGGCGAGATGATCATTACGATGACATCACTCAAAGGTGTAACGGATCTCATCCAAGATGTATTTGAAGGTCACGACACCATAGAGAGCAAGTTCGCTCCACTTGTAAATAAGGAGTTACCACGCATTGTAGAGAAGAATGGTATGCGATTTTACATGTTCTGGACTGTAGAGAATCCCCATATAAACCAGACCAGGACTAAGCACGAGATCAGTCTCATGACCGATCAAGAGATCATGAGTCGAATCTACGGTATGCCGATCAACCTTACCGGTAAGATATACATGCTCTTCTCGAACAATGTTCATGTTATACCCATAGACGAAGCGCCGATCAGCGAGTGTCAGATATGGCATGTGCTTGATCCGCACGACAGAAAACCCTTCGCTATGGCTTGGTACGGCGTTCATCCTACCGGCAGAGCGTATAAGTTTGAGGAGTATCCGAATCAAGACTTTAACGCAATGCTCTATGATGACAAGACTTATGACGATTACGCTGAAGTCATAAGGGAGAAGGAACGCGGCATCAAGGAACTGTACGGAGTGAAGGTTCGCAAGCGTGTAATAGACCCTAACTTCGGTAACTGTACGGTTCGTCTAGCTGAAAAAGAGGGCGGCAAGTCCACTTCAACGTGTAAGAAGCAGCTCAAAGCAAGAGGATTTGACTTCAAAGATGGCATAGACGCACTCGAAGAAGGCCATCTAAGGGTCAGAGAGGCTCTACACTACAAGAAGAAGGATGGCGAGATCATAGTACAGCCTCAGTTTTACATAACCGATAACTGCCAGAACTCGATTAAGCACACATCAAGATACTCGCGTAAAGACATAATGACCTCAGATGGAGATGTGAAGGACAAGGTGAAGGTCAAAGAGAAATACAAGGACTTTTGCTTTGACAATGAAACTGAGATATTGACAGAGCGGGGGTGGAAACTGTTTATTGATATAAGAGAGGAAAAAGTTGCTACTGTAGATAGCAATTTCTATTTAGAGTTTCAAAGACCAACCAGGCACATTAGATATTACTATGAAGGAAAAATGTTAAGCATAAATGCTAAATGTGTAAATATGAGCGTAACACCTGAGCACAAAATGATGATTGTTACTCAACCAACAGGTTCTAACCCAGGACAAATTAAATTTAGATTAGCAAAGGATATTAAGCCACAGGTGAGAATACCCATAGCTTGTAATGGGATCATGGATGAAGTCGGTATAGAAAAGATAACAATAGGGAAATATGTAGTTGAAGGAGAAGATTGGGGTAAGTTTTTAGGTATTTATTTGTCTGAAGGATGTGCTGCCGGAGTTAATGGAGGAAAGATACAAATACCAGGACGAGGTTATTCGGTATATATATCTCAGAGCAAAGACAGTAAACATTTTAATGAGATTAAAGATTTGTTAGATAGGTTACCGTTTCATTTTAAATATAATGGCAAGGCTTTTGTGGTTTCGTGTAAAGTTCTTTGGAATAAACTGGTTTCTTTGGGAAATTCTCATACTAAACGTTTTCCTGAAGAAGTATGGTCAATGTCTCGGAAAGAGTTATTAGGACTATGGAAATTCCTTGTTTATGGTGATGGCTGGGAAAGAAATAGAGATGGCACTTGTTCTTATTGCACAATAAGCAAAAAGCTTTTTGATGATATTCAGGCGATGCTAACGCTTTTAGGTATCCCTTCTGGTGTCACTATAAGAAAGCCATCGCATAAGACAGGTGGTTTAATTAAGGTAAAGCCTAAGAACGGATATGCTACTCAGTATTGGATAACTGCAAAACTTAAAACAGTTGCTTCTGTGTGTAAGAGCGGGCAAGATAATAGAGAAAAGCAGTATAGTTTTGTAGATTATAAAGGTGAAGTGTTTTGTGTAACTGTTCCAAATGGAACATTGGTTGTTAGAAGAAAGAATAGAGTTTTTTTATCAGGTAATTGCGACCTTGACCGGTACTTCTGGATGGCAGATCCTAAGTTCATAGTGGGTGGGAAACGATTTGATCCGGAACAGCAGCATGAAAGGGTGTATTGATGGAAAACAAGCCAGGAAACGGCGGAGAAGAGAAGATAGACCCAGGCCAGTTATCACCAGAGGACAAGAAGAAGGCATTTGAAGCGAATCCGGATGACTTTGTTGACATAAACACTCTGGTAGTGGCTATAGCTAGAACCCCAAAGGGTTTAGCTACTCTGGTAAATCCAGCTACAGAGAACGAATATCACGCTGCAAGAAGCAGAGCAGACTTCGCTATCGCACAACAGCTTATGTTCATGGCCGCACATAGGTTCAAGGCACAGCAGGAGAACAACAAGATAATTACTGATTTACAGAATAAAAGAGGTTTCAGGAACTTTATCAAGGGAGGGAAAAACTAATGGCTGTTGTATATGGAAGAAAAAGAGGTGCAGGTCGTGGTAGAGGTATGAAGGGTGGAGGTAGAAGGAATCGCAACACCGGTGGCTGCAAGAGTGGCGGCCCTGGGCTTGGTCGTGGTGGCGGACGTGGCATGGGGAAAGGTAGAAGAGGTTGAAGCAACCCCCCCTATCTCATAGACAGTTTAAAAAGCCAGGAGAGTACGCTGACGAGGCCGAGGCGATGCAAGGACTGTTTGGCCCACTAGAGAGTAGGCTAAAGCTCGCAAAGGCCCGTATGAAGGCACAGAAGCTCGCAAAACGCATTAAAAGAGAGGGTATCCGATAATGGCCAAAGAAAAGAACCCAATATCAGAGCAAGATAAGATAGCAGAAAGGCTGCCGCCGGATCTTGAGACAGATGGCTTTTCCGCTGACCAGCAAAAGAAGATATGTGCTATGGTCGAAGACGATGCTAAGACAGACCGTCAGGTCATGGCTAATTGGGTTTCAGACACAAGAGTAGATATACAGCAATATGAGTGCGAGAAGCCTTCCCTTATAGAAAACCTCAAGAAAGCCTCTTGGCAGTCTGATAGGAACCTGGGTCTTTGTCCTTCTGTAATAGATACATATAATGCGGTTCTTTTCGCTACGACCTGGAACGTAAACAGCATGAGCGCGGTGGCTACAGAGAAGAATGATATAGATAATAAGGAGAACTTCGAGAGATTCGGTAAGTGGGTAGTTGGGCCACAAGAGGCAAACTGCGAGCCGGAAGTAGATGATTTCATACATAACAAGCTCGTTCATGGCTTTTCAACCTTTTATATCCATTGGGACGTGTGGTATGACTGGGTAGATAAGAGAATACCCAAGAAAGACGGTGGATATACCTTAAAGACCGAGGAAATGCGCTTTGAGAGAGGCGTGATGGAGAATATAGCCGACCTTGAAGACCTGCTCTTACCCCGATATGGCTGTGATTTACAGAAGCTTCCTCATTTAATCCACGTCTTACATCAGTACGCGGATGAGATCCTTGATGGTGGTAAGCGTAATATATACATGAATGTAGACGAAAAGACCGTTGAAAAGTTCAAGGGTATGTCTTTGGAGTACCAAAAGAGAGAGCTTAGTAGAGAGAAAGCCGATAAGCTAGGTCTTTCTGATGTCACAGATGATCATATGAAGTCTTTGCCTATAGACATCTACTGTTGGTATGGCAACTATAAGAAGGGCAAAAGGACAGAGAAATACCGGTTTATCGTAGAACTTACGACTATGACTTTCCTGGCTGGTAAGCCCCTCAGAAAAATAACACGAACTGGGAAATATCCCTTCGTAGGGGGAGCGTTTATTCGCCGGCCAGGATTCGTTAAGGGTAAGGGTTTGGTAAGGCTTATCTCGCCTATCGTAAACGCCTTCAACAATATATACAATCAGAAGTCAGACTTCCAGTACGTCACAAACTGTCCGTTTGGGTTCTACGTTCCCAATGAGACAGAGGGATATGGTCAGCAGGAGTATCCTCTTGTGCCTATGACTATGTACCCTATCGCAGAAGGCCCGCTAAGAGACAACCTTATGTTCCCCAATATACAGAGATCAATGGCCTGGGCTGAGTCTGATATAAAAATCCTCTTTGAGATGCTTGAGAAGCTTACAGGATCAGCGAGTTACTTCCTAACCTCTCAAAGCGGGCAGTCAACAGCTACAAGGGACAATATAGTAAACGAGAGGTCTGAGACAAGGTTCAGCCTATGGGTCAGACGCTTGCAGAGTGAGCTATGTGAAGGTCTTACCATGCTTATGAACATGTACCAGGACTGGGCACCTCCTGGGCTTGGTGAGCGCGTACTGGGCAAAGATGGTAAAATGGTGTTCAAGAACCTCTCAATCAAGACCCTACGCGGTAAATACGACGTTCGTATGCTCCCCGATACCCTAGCCGGCTCAAAACTCCTTGAAAGACAGGCTCGCATGTGGGCGTTAGAGACCTCAGAGGGCAATCTATGGATAGATCCTAGGGTCAATCCTTCCGGTAACTATGAAGTTTGGGCTGAAGCTTATAAGGCTATGGGTTTCTTAGATACGGAGAAGTATCTAGGGCAGAAGCCTCCGAAACCTCAAGGCACATCTCAAGAGGTCTCAGATGAATGGACTCAATTAAAGCAGGGTGATACGGTAGAGCTTGTTGCTGGTGAAGACCCTGTAGAGCATTTCTTGGGTCATACCCAACAGAAGCAGGAGAAATACTTTGAGCTTGATGAGGAATATAGGCAGAACTTTGACATACACTATGCCAAGACTGTCGTACAGTTCCAGAACCATCTAATCAAGATGCAGACAGAGAAGATGACTGACAAGCTGGCTGCGGGTATGGTACAGAACCAGAACCGTTCAGGGATAAAGGAGGAGTAATGATTAAACTAGGGGTGAAGGCAAGGGATAGAATATCGGGGATTGTAGGGATAATAGTTTCTAAGACAGAGTACCTTAATGGCTGCGTACAATATGGTGTTCAGCCCAAACCAAAAAAAGGTACTACAGAAATAGTTATCTGGAGCATTGATTCAGAACAGCTAGAGTTGGTTGATAAGAACCCGCTCAAAATAGATAATAAGCCTAAAGGCGGCCCGACTCGTAGGGCTCATACATATGGAACGAGGAAGATATAATGGGCAAAGACCCCACAGAAAGAATAAGTCCTGACATAGAGCTGCTCGACGGGCTCCAGAAGATACGCTTATCTCCGGAGTGGAAGTATTATTTAACTGTTCTAGCAAGATATAAAAATGCTTGTATGAAAAAGGCACATTCGCACCTAAGAGCTGGTGATGATAGGAGGGCTTCAAATTGGCTTGCTAAAGCTGATAGTACCGACAGGATAGTAATGTTAATGACCGAAAGAATCGATCAACTTAAAAAAGATCTGAAAGGGGGAATAGAGTAATGGGAAAGAATAAAGGGAAAGTCGTAACAAGTAAAAAGGAAAAGCTTATTGTTATTTCTAAGCCGGATGATCCTTCAAGGAAGTTTATGTCTAAGAAGGACGCGCTTGATGCGAATAACAAGTCCAGGGAACGCGAGGCCAAGCTAGATAATTATAAGACACGGCTTGAAGCTGAAGACGCGGCTCCTAGTGCGCCTCCGGCTCTGGAAGCTCCACCTGAAGTCGAAGCTCCAAAGGAACCGAAGAAAACAGGACGACCAAAGAAAACAAAGGAATAACAGTTTATGAGCTGACTAGCTTGCTCTTGAAAGCTAGGGTGCAAAGGAGAAAAAATGTCTAATAAGACAGCTGAAGATGTAGCACGGGAACAGTTAGCGAAGTCAGGCAAGAACGCTGATGATATACTCGCTGGCAAAGCGGAATCAAAGGGTGCCGCAGCGGCCGACCAAGCTGCTAAAGAGACCAAAGGCAAGGAATTAGAAGCTAAACAGGCAAGGGAGAAGGCCGAAGCCCAAGCCACGCAGGATGAGTCGATCCTATCGTCTCCTGAAGACAAGCTTGACGATGAGCAGAAGAAGCGTAAAGCTGAACTGTTAAAAGTCAAAGATGAACAGGAGAAGAAAGAGGGTGACAAAGCCAAGCTAAGTAAAACAGCTCAAGATAAGGTCAACGAGCGTATTGGCGAACTCACTACAGAGATAAAGAAGTTTCGCTCTGAGAAGGATACCGATAAAGAGAAAATATCCAACTTAGAGAAGGAGCTAGGAGAACTCAAAAAAGCACCCGTCGCTTCTGATGAAGACGTACAAAAGAAAGAAACGGAAGAACTAAAGAAGGCAGATACGGCTCGATTAGAGAAGTATGTCGAAGAGGACAAAGCTAAACCGAAAGCAGACCGGCGTGAGATGTCTAAAGACGAACTTGAAGACTTCTATCTTGAAGACCAGGCTGAAGCACAGGTATGGGTTACTGAGAGAACGATCCGGCGTATGCGCGATAGGAATAAGGATCAGCAGGTCAACGTCTTGAAGAATGAGTATAAGAAATTATACGACAAGCAAGACGCGTCAGCGAAGAAGACTTACGAGAGCCATCCGGAGCTTAACACAAGCGCCCGTGAGAAGGCTTTAAAGGACGAAGGTAAGTCACCTGATGAGATCTACAAGACCCTTAAAAGCGAAAATCCTAAATGGCGTATATGCGCGGAGATTCTCAAAGAAGACCCTAACCTTTTAGGGAAACCTGATGCTCCAGAGCTTGTGGTCAAAGAGATGGAAAAACGTCTCGCAAAGGAATCACCCAAAGAATCCAAGAAGCACTCTTTCAGCGACGATGAACTGGCTGAGATAAAAGAGAAAGCTAAACAGGAAGCTTTGGATGATGAACAGACCCGTCAAGAAGGTGCTGATGGGGCTACTGGTTTATCTTCTACCCGCGAAAGAACTCCTTCTCCTAAAGAGCCCAATGAAGTTGAGAAATATCAACTAAGGATAGCAGCAAAAGCGGGTATATCGAAGGAGCGCTTGGCAGAACGTAAAAAAGAGCGCGCAGGTATCCCAGGTGCTAAAGTGGCTTAATGGGACGAGTTAAAGAGAACCTATTAAAGTATTATGTATGTGGACAATGTAATACTAAGATATTCTCTTTACAGACTGAAGATTTCGTCGTTCCTTGCCCTGAATGTGACTGGCATCACCTGGAAAGAAAACCCTCCGATGTTCCAACTTCTGTTAGGTATCCTATAAGTTAGCGGAGGAAATTATGGCTAAGACCTTTAACTTTCAAGCTACAGGTTTTTACCTGATAAGTAAGCTTGATGAGAGTGGAGTTATTGCCTTTACCGCGGCAGCTGTTACTATTCTTAAAGGCGATGCGTTACATACAGATGGTGCAGGAGCAGTTACAAATGCTACCACAGCGTTTGCAAGCACTTTTGTCGGTATTGCAGCTGAACCTATTGCTTCAGGCAAAGTAGGTTTGGTTATACCACCTTTAAGAAAGTATCGGTTTGTCGTACCAGTAGCGGCAGATGCTCTTATCACGACTACAGCAATAGGAACGATATGTGATCTCGAAGCAGTAAATAACCTTGATATAAGTGATACTATCGGCGCGACAGAATCGCTTGGGTTCTTTATCGAGGATATTGATGTATCAACCGCAGCGGTTGCGGCAAATACCTACGGATATGCCATAGGGCATTTCCAGTCTAACCTTTCATAAATAGGAGGGTACAATGGCTTTAACAAGAGCACAAGTAGCAGAACTGTATACTCCTATCTATGACGAGTTCTTTCTGTCAACCTACAAAGAGTCTACTCAGAAACATCCGATGTTTTATGATGTTATTGATGACGTGACTAAGGAACACAGGGTTGATGATTTGAGCGCGCTAGGTGAGTGGGTAGATGCAAATGAAGGCGAGGGTGGCGGATATGAGACCCCCATCCTAGGGTATGCGAAGACCTACACCCCTTCAAAGCGTTGGAAGAAACTTGCAACGTCTTTTGAATCGGTTGACCAGGACGAGTATGCGCTTCTAAAGAAAGAAGACGATGTTAAGGCGATGGGTCGTGGAGGTAGAGCTAGTATTGAGAAGAACTCCGCAGCACATCTATATAACGGTTTCACAACAGCGGCTCCGGACGGACAGTATCTTTTCGATACAGACCACCCGAAGAACTCTTCTGAAACCGGTACAACGTATGATAACCTTTTGTCAGGTGCCTTTTCGCATGATAACCTTGAGCTTGCGGAGACGCAGATCATGAACAATTATTTCGATCCTAAAGGGATTCCGATTGAGCCCGATGAAGATCCGATAATTGGTTATGCGCCTGCGCTGAGAGGGCCTGTAGCAAGAGTTTTGTCTGACAGGGCCATGGAGAGACCTGGAACGGCGAACAGAGATATAAACAGGTTCTATGGTACATATACACCTATTGAATGGAGATACCTTGCTTCCGTTCATGGTGGGTCGAACACAGCTTGGTATATCATCTTTAAGAGCATGGGTATGCTCAAGGTGGTTTGGCAGGCAAGACCGTCGTTCTCGTCTTGGATAGATGAGGAAGACGAGGTATATAACCACAAGGGTCGTATGATATATGACCTTGGAGCCAGCAATTGGAGGTGTGGATTCGCCTCAACTGGTTTATAGGAAAAACGCAATGAAAAAGATTTGTCCAGTATGTTCTGTTGAGTTTAAAACTTATCCCAATTGGGTAAAGCGGGGTGGTGGCAAATACTGTTCTCGAAAATGCCGCGGCCTTGCAAAGCGCAATAGGACTGCAAGAATTTGCGAAGTATGTGACAAAGCTTTTAAAGTAAAACCTTCTACTATTAAATTTAGTGGTGCAAAATATTGTTCGCATAAGTGTATGCATATAGGGCAAACAGGAATATCTAAACCATCTATACAAGGAAGTAAAGCTCCTAATTGGAGAGGTGGTATTCAATTTTTGCCCTATCCCTTTGAGTTTAACAATATTCTCAAAGAAAAAATACGCAAACGTGATCATTATGTATGCCAACTATGTGAGTTGACCGAAGAAGAGCATATTTTAATATATGCCTATTCTTTGGTTATCCACCACATTGATTACATAAAGAAAAATTGCAAAGATAACAATTTGATAACTTTGTGCAATCAATGTAATAGTAGAGTAAATTTCAATAGACCATACTGGACAGATTTTTTCATTAAAAAGCTAGAGGAGATAAAAATATGAAAAAGCTTTTGTTTTTAGCGTTTACCTTACTATTGCTGACTTCTCCGTGTTTTGCAGGAGATCAGACCAACCAGGTGGGCTACACTCTTGATGCTGATGGAAATGCTACGTTTAAATCCGTCATCACCACCACCGGTGCAGCAAGGGAAGTTAATCTCCCATTAATCAACTTTTATAGGGATGGCGATAATAGCATATTAACAACTGCGTATGATGCAACTCCGCAGGTAGTGTTATCTGCTACTGCTCCTTATGTAAGGTGGATGTTTGGGTCGAATAACGAATCCTTTGTTATAACGAATCCCTACACCAATAACCAGGGACACAATAACTCTTCACCGATATTTACGTCGTTTAGAGTTCCCCCTGATTATAGGACTGGGCCTTCGTTTGTGCTGACCTGTCAGAACTCGAATGTAGCAACTCCAGGCTATTCTACGCCTCAGTATGTTGACTGGGATGTGGTCATATACAAGAACGATGTTATTGAAACTGGATACCAGCAATATGACTTAGATCCAGTAGGTGTATATGGTTCTGGTGATGGTACTGCAAATGCTGTAGATGGCGGCATTGCAGACGCTACAATAGATCAGATAACCCTGACGTATTCAACAGGGGCTGATATATCTGCCGGCGACATGATAGTGTTTAGGTGTTGGCCCGCGCGTAATGCGACAACGTATAACGCGACGAGTGACTTCTATCTTTATAATGGCGTTTTCAGATATACGTCACAATGGTAATGTAATATGAAATACTTAATATCAATCATATTGATATTGAGTGCTTCGCTCATCCCGCTTCCGACTGAGATGGCGGTTTCAACTTATATAGTTGCTTTCGTCACCTTAGTCGGGGGCGTGCTGGGTTTCCTTTTGCTTATGTCTAAGCATAATATATTCCTACGCATGTTGATTCCCTACCTATATATAAACGTCTTTTTGAGTGCTTATCCGGAATGGTCTATCATGGGGTATGTGCTTACTATGGCTTGTTTTGGGTGGTATATTCTGCTCATAAGGCAATCTAAGGAGACCTTGATAGCACAGAAGGATATATTTGTAGCTATATTGTTGATAAACGTGTTCTTCTGTATTGTTCAATTCTTGAACAAAGACTTTGCTTTGAATATGTACAAGACCCCCAATATGATATTTGGTACATTGGGCAACCCTCAGATACTAGGAAGCTTCTTGGCCTGTATCGCAGGGGGTGTATGCCTTAAAAAGAAGTGGTTTGTCATACCTCTTTTGATAATATGCGCCGTTGTAAGGACTAAGGGAGCCTTTATATCGCTCTCTGCGGGCATAATGTTCTACACTTTCTTTAAAATGAACAAGAAACTATGGGTTATATGCGCGCTTTTGATCGCTTTAGGCACCTATGGATACTGCACATGGGCCGCAGGCGGTCTATTACACAAGAATCATTGGTCAGGAAGGCTTAAATGCTGGCCTAGAACCATTGAATTATGCAAGGAACGACCTATCAAGGGGTATGGCCTAGCTACATTTAAGATGGTCTATCCGGCGAACTCAGGGGATATACTCGATCACGACAGGGCGCCGTGGCAGATCGGTGAATATAAGGGTGATTGGGTTATGTATCTTAGGACTCACAATGACTGGCTTCAGATACTCTTTGAGACAGGGCTGATAGGGTTTACGTTGTTCGTAGGGTTTGTTATTACGCTCGTAGTGAGATTTATAAGGGCAGTTAAGACCGAAGAATTACTTATTGTAACAGCCGGTCTTGTGTCTATAGCTGTGAATATGTTAGGGGCTTTTCCTATGAGAATGAATAGGCTAACCCCTTTGATGTTATTGATACTGGCGATATTTCATGTTTTAACAAAAACAAAAGGAGAAAGAAATGAAAAAACTATTGATAGTGATATGCTTAATAACCTTCCTGCTCTCGGCTCTGACAGGAACAGCTCTTGCCCTACAGGGCAGAAGGACGCTTGAGGCTTCTACAGAGAGTGCTCTGAGTAGCCTTCCCTATACCTGGACTACGGCTATAACCTCAAAGACAAAGGTAAGCGGCGTATATGCGAACATTCAGTATATGGATGCTACTCGGTACTATATAAATGTTTACCTTGATTCTAATAAGGGTGCTACATACGATATGCTCTTATCTACTCAATATCTTGGTGGGGTCAGGGCAGGGGTAATAACCTATGCTTGGGAACCGATTGATTTGGTAATTGAAAAAGCAGATGAGATACGATTTGTCATAAGCTCGGATTCAAATGCACCGCCATTAACATATCCGCTAAGTCCCTCCGCGACACCGTTTAGCGCGCTTATAAAAGGGACTAGACAGTAATGGGAGAGAAAAGCGCCCTTAAACTACCTATAAGTACATCGCAGGATTTATCAAGTGCTGCGCTTGATTTTACAACTACGGTAGGGAGAAAGTTCAGGCTTGATAGTATAACCGT
>Ga0075125_10001284_pt1 | contig 12066 bp, 18 predicted proteins | sample AntAceMetag02UKN_FD_69810 | JGI IMG/M metagenome (GOLD analysis project Ga0075125, IMG submission 69810) | Saline lake microbial communities from Ace Lake, Antarctica - Antarctic Ace Lake Metagenome 02UKN | ecosystem: Environmental > Aquatic > Non-marine Saline and Alkaline > Saline | place... | reverse complement strand
CGGCATTCCACCCAAGATCAGTATAGACTTGTTTCGCAAGCTTCCTCAAATCGGTAACACCTGCAAAAGCTTGAGCCGCTTGTGCTGTAGCTTGAGTTTTTTTAATTTGTAAATTGTGGTCAAGTTCCACTGTGCTTCCGCGAATAACAACAATATCCGCATCTGATAAAGCGAGTAGTTTTGAATTCATAATAAATGATGTTTCGGAATTGCCATGCTGTACTCTGAATATTTTATCAGAAACTTGATATTCTCTTAATAATTCTACTAAAGTATCAATCACATCTTGCATGAATTCTTCAATATGACCCATCCTATCGTTAACTCGATCACGTCTACCAGCTTCAACAAAATGGGCCTCAGTCGCTTTACGTTTTTCTGTAGTACCTCCAACTGAATAATCAGTTAAGCCTAACACCTCAAACATTTCCGACCGAATAGCCCTGATATTTTCATAAAATTCTTGACCATTACTAAGTTTTGGTACTTGATGAATTTTTGCGTCTTTATCTATGACGTGATGTACATCACCGTCACCACCTTTTTTTATCGCATTTATAACATCGTTATCCCACGAACCAGTAATAATATATTGATTATTAAATCTTCGAGCATTTTCAACTCTTCTTCTGATTTGTAAATTAGCTTCCATTATCTGAGGTGATACAGTATCAATATCTGATTTAGGATAAACACCATCTTCTGGATCATCAAAACAAAGTAGCTTGAATAAATTCTTAACATTACCTGCTGCATTTACTAACGGGTGTTTTGTCTCTTTAATAATCTTCGGATAGCCTTCAGCCATAACAATAATTTTAGGGTTATTTTCATCAAGATTATGAAATTCATACAATTTAACTTTATTTGATAAATCCTTTTTTTCTTGACCAAAACTAGAATCAACCGAAGTCACCCGTAAATTCTTAACTTTATATTTTTTTTCTGCAACTTCTTTATCAATATAAATTTCTTGAACTATCCACGGTAATGTATCAGGATATTCAGGCGGTAATAAAATTAATCCTGGATCAACCCTCACAAAATAAGGATTTTCACTCCTTAATAAATCACTCACATCAACATCATTAACGGATAAACCAATCTTTTTTAATTCGTCCTGGTTTTCTGTTAAATGTGCTTCTGTTTTCTTGTCAATTCGGTATTTGTACCCTAGCTTTCCTACACCAAAACCATATAAAACAGCGTCTTTAACAATACGTTTATTGGTTTTGTTAACTTTCATCATTTTTAACTCAAGTTTAATCCCTGTCTCAAGCGAACGTGATAACTTGTCAAGTTGAATGCCTGTGCCCGGAACCACTTGCCCAATAGCTTTTTGCATTTCTTTTTGTCGAGACTGAGTAAAATTCCCTTTTATAAGAAAACTAAATTCAGGGATTTTTGAATAGATTGAAGTACGTATGACTTGAACTATTTCTTTTGTAAGGTTGACTGAATAAAGCATTTTTTCATTATCTGATAGAGGGTGATCGTTTACACCAGTATCATAATAATCACCACTATACCAAAGCCTATTTCTTTCAGCCCGATATTTAAAATTATCACGCCGACATTTTTGAGCATCTGAAATTAATTTCTGTAAAGTTAAATAATCAGTCTTCATACTAGTATTTAAAACTAATCTAGAAAGCAAAACAACCGCACGACTGAGGGATTATAAGGAATGCTCCTTCATCCAATCAAAATATGCAACCGTATTAATTGGAGGGATAACAACAGTAGCCATCGAACGAGGTTTAGGAACACTTTCGATAAAATATCGCCATTCATCATAAGCATGATCTTCCATGCGAGTATCAACATCACCGTCACGCCTCGGATCATGTAGCAATAGTGGCACCGTGCGAAGAAAATGGATACATTTTGATGCTACTTGGAACCATGGTTTGCCCGTTTGAGGATTCATCATTAAAAATTTCCTACAGCTTTGCGCCCCTGAAATCCTGTCTTTTTTTGCTTGTAATATAACAATCCCTATCGGGCCTAAAATGCTATACATAAGCTCATAAATGCTAAATCCTGAACCATCTTTAGCCCAACACTGAGAATCAAGTATCATAATGTGATATTTTAATCCATACATTTGTCGATGTATCATCACCTTATCTTTAATCAATAACGCAACTTCAATCGCATTAAGATTTAATCCCGTGTCCGGTTCGCCGGGCTTAATTGTGTATATTTCGTCAAACCTTATACTTGTATCTTCTCTCGTGACAGCGTAAAATCCAGTTGATGAAGGTTTTGCCGACCCCCAATCATGAGATATATATAATGCGTCTGTTGATACCGGTATGTAAGAAGGTAACATATGTAATTGCTCTTCCCATTCAAGAAAAAACATACCGCTTTTAGTTGTCCATGAACCAAGCAATAAAGCAATAAACTCATCATCTCCTAACTCTCGAAGCATATAAATATATCCCGGATCGTTCAAGAATAATGCTGGATTATCAGTAAGTTTTGCAGGAATAAAACACATAAACCTTTGTTTGTCCGGAGATAAATTCTTTGTTTCTGGTGTAGCATATAATTTAAACGGTACTTTACCCTTTATGTACCTATCGAATAAGTAACCATGTGATACACCTAACGGATTAGTAAGGATATTTAAACGGGTACGAAAACCTACCCTCGAAGACCTTAGCCTAGATTTTAAATATGTTATTTGATACTCAGTATTATCAACGCCTTCATCAATTTGTATCACGTCAAACTCAACGCCTTTATAGTTAAGTAAATCTTTATCGGATTCAATGTAATTGAAAGTGATGATAGACTTGTTAATGCGAAATGATAATGTGCGAGACTGTTCCTTGTAATGATACAAACTTGTGGGGTACCTAGCTTGAGCCTCTTTTAAAAGTGTCATTCTTAATTCAGGTAACGACCGACGAAAAATGCCGATATGGATTCCGGGATTCTTCATAGCAAATATTAAAGATTTGATTGCGGCCGAGAAAGTTTTAGAACCACCAGCAGCCCCACCGTATAAAATTTCCTCAGCAGGACAAGAAAAAAAAATTTTCTGTTTTAGATATAATTCCAACCCTAAATTAAAAACTGTCATATATCATGCTTATCAGAGGGTAGTTTTGAAAGTGAATCATTATTTTTAACCATATCTTCACGTTTTTGCTCTTGAATTTTTTTATATAAGCAATATTCATCACCACCATAAAAAGAAGTTATCTTTAAACACATTTGTATACTAGGATAAGAAGAACCAATATAATAACGGCGAAATGTTTCATCTTTAATATATCCTAAATCATCTGCCATATCTCTAGTATTAATCTCACAACAAATTTCTGACTGAATTAATTTCCATAAATTACTAATAGACATATAAAAAAACCCTTTCGTTATCTATAGCCTTAATGCATCATTTGCTGCAATGTCCATGACATCATAAGATTCTCTAATATTTCTTTTTTTTGAATATCCCATGTCACACAAGACACTTTTAATGGTGCAAACTGAAGAAGTTCCTTAGTTCTGACATAATCGCCTACTCTTGGTACATAACCATTACATATCTGTGCTATCCTTGGACAACTAGCATTAAATGCATTATTTTTATCAATAACTTGATAAACGATAACCATAGAATTTTTGAATAAAAAACAAGAAAAAAAGCTTAATATCATTTTATCAAACGTCACCTTTAGCTTCCTTCTCATGTTCAAAAATTTCCTTGCCTTTTAAATAAAGTTGTTTAGCGATGTAATTCATGGCTATTTCGTTTATAGGCTTATCTTTAGTATCAGGATTACCTAACACACGTTGCCGCTCGCTATCAGTAAGTAACCCACATTCATTTATTAAAACTTCAAATTCTTTAGTAAGATAAGCTTCTTTGGCTACGTAATCCTCGATCTTATAATTCCAATCAGAAATAGAAACCTCTTCGGCCCCGTTCCAAATAAATGTAATCTCGTTATCGTAACCATCTTTCCCAATTGTATGATTTATAGCCAACTCTAGATATTTATAACCGTCACCCTTCTTGCTAAGAATGCCATCAATAATTCTATTAGCTAAATCTATTTTACTAGGTAATAAATCCGCAAAATCTTTATTTCTGTTCTCTTCATTATCCTCTATTTTTTCAGTTGGAACAGTCATAAATAACACAACAAGAAATTTTTTTTAGTATTAAACGAATATTCGTTAATCATATGGTTCCTCAATTTAAAATGGGTGATCTTGGTTGAGTTGAGAAAACGATCTCTCGTTTAAATCGTTTATGAATTCAGCAACTTTATTAATATCAGCAATATTATCGAGCTTTAATGCATAATTATCTTGACCACAATCACGAATTAATGCAGCTACAGCGTCAAGACTTTTTATTTGCGCTAAAGAGAACTTTGAATAATAATCCTCTTCCATGATAACAAACAACACTATTTTCCGCGGATCACAAGCCTCATACACCGCCTCGGCAATAGAATAAACACCTTCCATAAGAGGTGTAATAAGATATAAATGAATAGCACTTTCTATTTTTTGTATATTCTCAGCTTTAATACATTCATAAGTCCAATCTTTGACAACGGGATTAAAATAATTACATTCGAGCATAGGAATTAAATTATCTCTCCAATCAGATTTACATGTACCACCTAAAAAGACTTTCATATGATTTCGCTGTTCATGACTAACCCCTAGCTTGTTGTTTGACATCTTTTTCTGCCTCCTTTTTATCTTTAGCGTTGAAAAATTGCGCTAATTTATCAAAACATGATTTTATTACTATAGCGTCACGTAATGCATTATGTTTGCCCTTATCAGACAATCCACAAAAATGCTCTCTAGATATATCAGGATCAATATTCGCAACTTTAAATAATGTGCAAATATCAAGTGGAATATAATATACGTTGGAAGGTAGCCTAGGATAACCATTAAAATAATTGGCTATTAAAGAGTTAAACAAGACCCAATCATACGATAAACAATCACTCCAAATCTCAACCGTTCCAAATTGACGTAACCATATTAAAAGTTCGTTTTTTACACTAACTCTATCACCTAACATTTCAATGCTACATATTCCATTAGAAAGCGACTGAGGCCCAGATACCCCCCCTCTCTCATAAGTTGTGTGAATGTTCTCTCGCTCATAACCTTCGTTTAAGTATAGATTATCAATTACGTTTGTTTTTATCCATCCATTAACTTGAGTCCGATCATAATCACTAAACTCAGCATAAAAAGCATTACCTTGCTCACTTACAAGCCCAATACTGATTAATGAAGTATTTTGCTGCAACCCTGTGAACTCCGTGTCTAAAAATATTTTGGTACGTTCATTCATGTCTAGAAAATTATCCATAATAAAATAGTTACCATCCTTTACTTTTATTCGTTACTTTCACATACATTTACGCGCCTCTTCATCTTTTTGTTTAAGTTCCAATTTAAACTACACCTTCCTTCCGCTCTAAATCAATAACATTTTCATCAGTTCGATTTAAAAAATCAGCAACTAACTGGAATTCAGCAATATTGGCTATTCTATTCATCTTAATTTTTGAGTATTTTTTTTCGTTGAAACAAATATCGCCTAGCGACAGGAATTCATCAATTTGAGCTTGCGTCCAAGAAATACCTAAATCAATATCGACAATAATAAATAGACTTGGAATTGACGAAATACTAGCTTCAATAAAAAGCTTACTAATATCATCGATATTCTGAGTTAAAGGTGTTATGACATACAATATTAAGTTAGCAAGAGAACTATTGTAATGTAACTGCAAAAAATGAGAATTTTCATTTTTTTTTGTTGGATCAATATACCCACATTCAAGCTTTGGAATAAGTTCTTTTCTCCAATAAGACATACTACCTGTACCACCTAAAAAAACGTTAACCTTTCTATTTTTTATAAATTTAATCATAAAAACCTTTCTATAAAAATTCAAACATGAATAGCCTGAAATTTACATATTATTTTCAGAATTAAGAATAACCGCTTTCCTTTTTTCAAATTCTTCTTTTTGGCGATCACTTAAACTATCAGAATTAATTCGCAAGTCTTCAACACTATCTTTAGCCATAGGTGTTAATTGACAAGTGGGTACTATCCTTCTAGGAACAGCAGTAATATCAATATTAGCCCCTGTCACGAAAGTGACAGCTTCCGCGAGACTATAAGTGCCATCATGATTTGTTTGCTGAGTTGTAACCTGAAGGACGCAGTTTTGACCTATATTCAATACTTTAGTTGATTTCATCCACCCTTGACTTTTCGCGCTTGCTTTGCAAAGTAGTTGCCAACTATCAATATCACCGTAAATTTTTAAATCATAAATTTCCTCTCTTGCTTCATGTCCTTTACTAATACCTAAATCTTTATCTTGCATATACCTACCCCTTTTAAATTTATTTTGAAATGTCACTTTTAAATTTATTTTGAAATGTCACTTTTAAATCATAAATATTCTCAACTAATTTTTCCATACAGTAAAATGATCTTAAATTGCTATGCAAGATAGTTCCAATTTTACCTAGAAAATCACATTTACTTTTATCTTTATTAAAAGTTGTAGTGCAACCGTCAAACCATCTCTCTTTAGTCTTAGATGGTGACATCGCTAAAATAACAACGTGATCATACCCGTATTCATTAGCGATCTCTTCTGCCTCTTCAATCGGAATTACTAGCACTTGAGGCTTACCTCCCAGGGAAGCGTCATACAAACAAAACCAGCAGCAGATTTATGCCCCCCCCCTCCATACTTTTTAGCAATTTCAGCACAATCAATGCCCGTTCCTTCTGTATAAACCGAAACAACCCAATCATTACCATTAAAATAATAAGATAACATCAGTTGATATAAATTTTTATCAAATATAGATTTAAATTGAGAGCTACCACCTCGGTTATTCATGACGATACAACGAACACCCTCGAATATAACTTCATAATGCAACGAAGCCGCCGTCTCCTTGTCCTTTACCTCTTGATACCTAACTAACTTTTCACCATCTCTAGTGATAGTCTTAATCATCACATCAAGCCCACTAAAAATCTCATTCCATAGAATAGTATGATTAGGATTAGTATCTAACATTCTAAATCCATATTGAAAAGGTAAAACTACATTATGAAAATAAAAAGAGTTACTATCCCTAAAAATATCATAAGCTCCTAGCAGTTGCACTGCATCAGGAATAGGTAGCCCTGGAAATGCGTACAAATAACATAATTCACATGCAGCATAATCAATACGCCTATCACCTTTAATCAAAGATAGTGTTGGACAATTCAAAAACTCCTCATATTCATCAATTGAGCTTTTATGGTGATCTATCCATGTGAACTCTTCTTTTGTTTTATTAAGCTCGAACATCGTTGACATAGGCGCAGAATAATCAACCATATAAACAATATCATGCTTGAGAATTATATCCCAAGGAAATTTATCACCATAAGTTATTGGATATAAAAAACAATCAGGATAACGCATTTTAATAATAGCAGCAGAACACTTTCCATCTAAATCTTGAGAATGATAAAGGCAAATCATAAATACTCTCTATATAACTTATTTTAAAATCAACTGAATTAATTATTAATATAACAACTTTTTGAAAAGATAACAACTAGCGCTGCCCCCCCCCCCGTAACCGACATCCTCAGTGATGCGGCTTTTTTTTCGTTTTTTTGGTACCGGGACTTGTAATAAAAGGTGGGCGCCCGATCTATCGACCACCCGTGCCCCTGTCTATAATCATAAATATTGCTATAGACAGATGCCCGATAATGAAATGTGTTCAAAAAACCTAGCTAATAATGGTTAGTGACCGCCTAGGATGTAGCTCTATTTTGGAAGTATTCAACAATCATCTGTTTTTTGAATACACTGTTAGGCTACCATCGCACCTTTTTTTTATTAAATAAGCTCTCTTCCTGGATGTTCGGATATTGTGGGCAAAGTATCGGGTATTCCGTAAATATTAAATATATATAAATACTACGTATTTATATATATTAAATAAATTTCCTGCATACCTTGGGTAAATATATTATCGGGGTTGACTGTTAGCACAATGACAAGATAAACTCTATATTATCCTTGATGTCTCTAATCGCTATCACCGTATACGCTCACCGCTTTGATTTATGAGTTGACATAAGCAACTCTACGTGCTATACTTAGTTAAATCAACAAAAACTTAAATGGAGGTAAGCGACATGTTAGAAATTGGGTTACGTTTAAGCAAGCGCAATCATTAAGCGGGAATGTAATAAAAGGTAGCAAATCGGCAATAGTAACTTATAGTGATAGGCTTTATGTTGATGAAAGCACAGGAAACCGAATACCAACAAAAAAAATAAAAGAAATGAATAAACAAAAATTAAAAATGAAAATCATCACTAATGAAATTAAAGTGATCTTTTATCTTAAATATTACAGAGTATTCAATCTTGATTGTATCGAAGGGATTGATAATAGCAAGATACCAAAAAAAACCGATATACCAACAAGTGAAAATGAAAAAATAAATGCATGTGATGAAATAATAAACATGATGCAAAATCCACCTGATATAAAACACTGCAAACAAAACGCTTATTATATGCCAAGTGATGATTACATTGCGTTGCCAAAAATAACGGAATTTACTAGCAGTCAATCATATTATGCAACATTATTTCATGAGCTTGTACACTCTACAGGCCACGAGAACAGGCTATCACGTAAGTTAGATAATAAAAGATATGGTGCCGGAAAAATAAGCTACAGTAAGGAGGAGCTTGTAGCAGAAATAGGATCAAACTTTTTATGCTCAGATGCAAACATATCTTGTGAGCAATTAAACACCTCTACAAAGGCATATATAAAATCTTGGATAAAAGTATTAAACGATGATGCTAAATTTATCGTAATAGCAGCAGCGCAAGCACAAAAAGCCGCCAATTACATACGCAACATAACCCCGGATTAATCCGGGATTATTAAATAAAAAAGAAAAGAGATTTTTAAAATGGCTTATTTGACCAAAGAGAAAACAAGAGATTTTAGAGCGCAAATCAAAACGGCTTTATCAGAGTATAAATTATCAATTATTAATATGCATTACTCAATGCTTAAAGTAAGTATAACAAACGGGAAACAAGAGTTAGGAGAATATAAACAACTCAATCATTTTTATCCAGATAACTATAGTCCTGAAATTAACCGAATATTAAAAATAATCAACAATATTGTATTCGATAAAAGTAGCGGCTTTCATGATGAATCTGACTGTCAATCAGATTATTTCAATACAAGCTGGTATCTACGGGTGGATATAGGCAAATGGGATAAACCATATTTAAATAATTTATAGCAAGGTTTTAGCCGAGAATCTAATAGAAAAATACGTAAAAGAATACCCTTCCATCACGAATTTTCACCGACTAGCATTAAATATACCAGGATATTTGATGGACTGAGAATACGATAGGCCAAGCCTTTAACAAAATAAAATTCATAGAAATGAGGTGATTTTGATATGCTTGAAAAAATAATAATTTTTATGGTTGTAGTGTTTAGCTTGTTTGTATTCAGTGTAATAGCACAAATTTGCTGGAATATATTCATGGATTTTTTAATAAAAAAAGGAGTGATTGAGAAAAAATATGTAGCAGAATATAGAGTCCTAAATAAAACAATGATAACGAAAAAATGGACAATCGCCGGATTTAAAACAAAAAAAAATAAATATTAAGAGAGTCGAGAAGAAGAAGGCATGATAATTAAATTCATCCAAAAGCTAATAGAGTTAATGATGTTATGTTTTGTGATTGAAACAATGCAAATAATAACCCATATATGCATTCGGGTAACATATGCAACTATCGTTATAATAACGTTGCTAACCGCAAATAGGGAAAATATCAAGCGAACAAAGAAATGCGAGCGGAGAGAGGAAGAACTTAATATATTAAGAATAAAAATTAATATATTAATAGTAGAAATAGCCTTGAAGGTAAGCGAAGCCCAAACAAAAAAGGAGTACTCAACAAATGATTGAAGGACTACGAATAATATCTATTGTATGCGGGATAATATCTACCATTATCATAGTGGCATTTTTGCTAAACGCAAGGAGGCAGGGCAACAAACTAATTAACGAATACGAGCGGCAACTAGCAGAGCGGTGCGAATACGAGCGGCAACTTGCAGAACTTCACAAATTAAAAAATAAAATAAACTTACTAATAAATAAGGAGAAATTTTGATGAAAAACAGGAATAAAACCGATCACGTAAGCATAACCATAAGAAATATTGATATTAAGCATTGGGAAGTGTTCAAGGCATTATGCAGCGCTGAAGAATCAGACGCAAGCTCGCAAATTAGATTATATATCCGAGATTGTGCAAGGAAGGCAGGTTTATCAGAACAAAAAACTACCAGCTAAATCAATAACAAAATCTTTTATAGATAAAAGTACCAAAGGGGCAGAGAATATCAAACGTTCCTCGACCCCTTTAGTACACTACGGCATTTAAATAATAGCAAAGAATAACAAAGAATACAAAAAAAAATAAAAGAACGGAGTTTTTTTATGAAAGTAGCCATATATACAAGGGTATCAACCATAGAAAAAGGTCAAGACGCAGAGAACCAAAGGTCAAAACTGGTTGATTATTGCCTCCGGAGCAATTATGAATTAGTGAAGGAGTATAGCGACAATGTTTCCGGAAGCAAATCACGAGAACAAAGGCCAGATTTCGACCTCATGCTAAACGATGCAAGATTAAGGAAGTTTGATGCCGTGTTAGTTTGGGCACTTGATAGGTTCACAAGAGAAGGTGTTTATAAATGTTTTGAGTATATCCAAAAATTAAACCAATGGAACGTAGGATTTATTAGTCACCAGGAAGAGTATTTAAACACATTAGGTATCTGGAAGGAAGCATTGATGGCAATAATGGCAACCCTAGCGCAACAAGAAAGATTAAGAATATCAGAACGTGTTAAAGCAGGGCTAGATCGCACGAAAGCAAAAGGCACCGTTCTAGGCCGCCCGAAAGTCTCGCACAGAAAAAAAGAAACTAAAATATTAGAACTGAGGAGAGAAGGCGTTAGCATACGAGCGATTGCAATTGAATGCAACATAGGTATCAGTACAGTACAAAGGGTGCTTGCCGTTAATCACAGTGTCTTAGTCACAAGCTAATAATCATATGTGTTTAGACACATTGACAAATAGCTACCATCTGCTTTATTATGTTTTGAAATTAAAAAAAGAAAGGTGATGACCATGTTTAAAAAAGAGAACTTTAAAGCCGAGATGTTAAAAGCTCTTAGAAAAGAGAAGGGACATACTTTGATGCGTAGTACTATTGATATCCACAAAAAAACGGGCAGGGTGGTATCGGGACAGCAGCTATCATCATGGGAGCGGGGAAAAGTTACTCCACTACGGGCACAAGTAAACGTACTAGCGAAATACTACAATTTGACCCAAGATGATTTTTTTGAAGAAGCGGACGATTACCCCCGAGGAATGATGCTTGATAGAAAGCAGAGATAACCCCGTGTATCTCAATGGTTGTGAAATAAAAACGATCGGGAATAACAAAAACGCAACGGCTTTATACGCATTTCTTTGTAAAAATACGGAGGACGACAATCAGATAATCCATGGTATAGAAGTTAAGTCCGGCTCTGTCTGTTTATCGCTGACTTACCTGTCGATTAAGACGGGGATTTCAGTTAGTGGAATCAGAACCGCTTTAACGAAGATTGCTGAATGCGGAGCAATCAAGAAAACTAAAATTTCAAAGCACTCAATAATACAAATTATAGGCTACAAAAAACAACAAAAAGAATCTATCAATATATTAAAATATGTACAAAACGAAAGATGGGTAAAAAATATGAGTCAAGAGCATACCACCACAAGGCTAGAAGATATTCAAAAAAATGAATTTGACACAATAAATATTTTTAAAAGCGGAAAAATGAGGAATTCCATTAAGATATTAAGTTATTTACAATCTTCGAGATTTAAAAAAAATAGGCCTCAAGA
>Ga0075125_10001283_pt1 | contig 12072 bp, 13 predicted proteins | sample AntAceMetag02UKN_FD_69810 | JGI IMG/M metagenome (GOLD analysis project Ga0075125, IMG submission 69810) | Saline lake microbial communities from Ace Lake, Antarctica - Antarctic Ace Lake Metagenome 02UKN | ecosystem: Environmental > Aquatic > Non-marine Saline and Alkaline > Saline | place... | reverse complement strand
GCGGCCACCTTATCCATGTAGTCTCCGGCAAACGCAATGGTGCATGTCAGGCCAACCAGAAAAGAAAGAAAAAGTTTCATTTTGCCTCCGATTTCGTCTACAAAAGGGGTGGCGGGTTAGAACCGCGCACCCCCCATGTTTTCAATCAGTTTACGGTAAGAATACAATCTCCGTTGACGTGACGCGAGGGCCAACACCAACATTGATGTAATTCGTACCATTGGCTGTCGCCGTAATGGTAGCAGTCATAATTCCGTTAGCCGGAGTGACCTGCTGATAATCAGACGCCGCCGTAGTCTCCACGACTTCCGTGCCAGTAAGCACCAGCGTTTCGATGTTGTTCGTGCTTGCCGTTCCCTTGGAAGTCTCGCTCATCCACACATGAACCAGCGTGTAGTCGGCGAACGTAGACCCGGCAACGTCCAGCATCGTGATCGTGTTGGTGCAAATCACCTGTGCCGAAGCCAACGCGCCATTCACCGAAGTGGCAGAACCGTAGACCGATGACACCTGAACATAGTCAGTGTCAGCAACCGCAGGAGCAACCACACCAGCAGTGGCTTTCAGGATGCCCGAAAGGGTTCCCGCGCCACCTTGATTCGTGGACAGATTGCCCGTTATTGCAGTAGCCGCAACCGTAGCTGCGCCAGCCGCATCAACAGTGACTCCACTCATGGCAACCACGGTAAAGTTACTATCGGCAGTATTGCCGACAAGCATCTGTCCCGTTATGGCCGCTGGCAGTTCGGTCACGTCGAGACCGTGAGCATCCAGATCAACGTCAACCGTGCCGGTAGCTCCTATCGTAGCCTCACCGCCCATTGTCTGATAGGATGGATCAGCAGTTGTTTGACCAATAAGCAACTGCCCAGCAGCACCAACACCAGTGACGCTAACCACACCAGTTCCGGAGCCAATCATCACACCATGTTCCGCGAGAGTAGCTGCACCTGAACCGCCCTTCGCTACTATCAAGGGATCATCAATTCCGAGCGTGATAGTACCGGCTGAATTTGCCACCGTTACCTCTTCGGCAGTACCCGTAATCGTTGCCAGTACCGGGTCTTCACCTGTATCGCCTATTGGAATTTGCCCATCAGTAGCCTCGGCAAGTACGGTTACTATACCTGCGGCAGAGCCAAGCATCAGCCCATGATCCGTGAGCGTGTTCGTTCCGGTTCCACCTTGATCCGCGCCAAGTATACCGGCTGATGTGAGTTTTGACGCCGCATCAGTGAACACGGGCTTGCTGACTGTCAATCCTTCATTCTTCAGTCCTTTAACAGTCAATCCACCACTATCCCACACCGCACCGAGAGTCGGCGTTCCAGCGATGTCGTACCATAATTGAATGGTACAATCTTCATCGGCTGAGGTGATATCGGAACTTATGATCTTGAACCTTGCGAATGTCTGCCAATTTGTTTGGCTATCATACGCTTCCAAAAGCGCCCATTCTGCATAGTCGCTATCTGACCGATCAGCCACGGCTTCAAGTGATCTCACCGCAAACCGGCCAAGATCAGTTGATGCAGCCGCCCGTAAGTTTACGGTCAAATTGCTTGCCGTGATGCCCAAATCGCCAGGACAACTCATGCTGCCAACCGACAGATCACCACTAACGGTAGCTGTGGCTGTCGTAAATGCACTCACAGATAAGCCAAGCGCATACAAGACATCCTGATACAGATACGAATTATCAGACCATCTCGCCGTCGTCCTCTGCGGACCAGCAGCCTTGATGTTATTCGTCATGGTAAAAGCCATGACTACTCCAATCACACAAAGGAGCTTTTTCATATTATCGCCCTCCTATGTTGTTGGTAATCACGCCGATCCTGCCGAACCATATATCCCGTACCATGTCCTCGGACCATGACTGAAGCGAGAGAATATCGTCCAACTGCGACTGTAATTCCGAATGGTATCCTCAGGCTCAACCTTCGGGCTTTCGCGCATGTAGAATATGATCGGCTTTACGTCAGCAATCAGAAACCACGCGGTTGTTGAATACGGAGTCAGATAATCGCCAATTTCGTATGTCAATCCCTTGCGTGTCAGCGCGTTATCCTCAAACGTAGTCCTGTAAGGCGCACCTGTCGACTGAAGAATCTCAATCGCTGTACGCTCAAGAGTTGAAGGAATAACCAACCGCCTCGGAATAACCTTGATAGGGTTATCCTGACGGTCTGTCAGCGCGGCAAAGCTGAATATCCCAGTCCACAGGGAATCCACGCCCAACGTCAGATCGGTAGCACTACGATTGCTCTGCGCCGATCCACCAGCACCCGTGAAGGTAGCATGGCTTGTGGCGATAAGCGTCTCATCAGGCGTATCGCTTGCACCAACGCTGTTTACGGTAAACGCCACGTTGAGGTCGTATGCACCCTGCGTCTCAAGCCTGTGGTGCATAGCAACACCCATAGCCGCTGACGTTCGCTCCACAACATTGAACAGGTCGTCATTGATGCACTCACGAGAGGCAATAACAGTGAACCCGTACTTGTCGTGAGTCCATGTCCTGACCGGACCTTCTTGGAAGTGGGTCTCAGGAGCGTTCTCATATTCCGGCACTACGCCAGGCATAGGAAGCTCGCCATATTCGCCCATCTTCTCATACTGCTTTGTGGACGACCGCTGATCGCACCACATCTTGTACTCCTCTGGATGCAGGACAAGAGCCATAAAGAACTGCTTGCTTATTCTCGCATCAAAGAGCTTTTTTACTGCTGAACTTAACATAGCCATTTTTCAATCCTCGCTTTCGATGTCTTGTGTTGTTGGGGTTACGCCGCGTTTCCGAAGTTCGCCATCTTATCGAACAACCAGCGGAACTTCACCCTGGGGTTGTAGTCGCCGATAGCGTCAATGGCATCAACGACGATGACCATTTTCGTGGTATCGTCGGCAACGTCAATCAGCCAATTCCCGCTCCCGTCTTTGACAAGGCTGTATCTAGTCCCGATATGTGCCGCATCAAGAGCCACCGCAACCGTCGCGTTGATAAGAGTGCCTTCCCCGATAAAATCAGGGGTAGCCTCATAAAACCCAACGTCTGTCGCGGGCGTTCCGCTTGCATCACCAGAAGCGATACCCACAATCAGCTCCGCGTCCGTAGTCCCCGCCCATTCCTCCAATTCCTTCGTAGAACTATCCCGGACAAGGGGCGCGCCAGCTATATAGGTCTGGCCCGACTCCTCGCCGAATGTGGTTTCATGCGAAATGCCATCTTTCCCACCCTGAACGTGGGGTCCAAGTGTTCTTACCACTTTCGTTGCCATAATTTGTTCTCCCGATTACTTTGCTTATCCCGCATTGCCGAAGTTGTCCATCTTATCAAAGAGCCAACGGAACTTCACTCTCGGATTCGTGTCACCGACCGCATCAATAGCGCCAATGACAATGACCATTTTCGTGGCCTGATCGTTGACATCAATCAGCCAACGTCCAGACGAATCCTTGATAAGACTGTACTCGCTACCAATATGACCAGCCTCAAGAGCCACGGCCGAAGTGTCATCAATGAGAGTGCCTTCGCCTATAAAGCCAGGTGAGGCTTCATAGTATCCGACATCAGTACCAGCCGTTCCGCTTGCGTCTCCAATAGCAATACCGACAACCAATTCGGTATCCTCGCCGCCAGCCCATTCCAATAATTCCGCACTCGTACCATCACGAACGAGTGGTGCGCCCGCAATAAAGGACTGGTCGGCTTCCTCGCCTATAGTATTTTCCCATTTGATGCCGTTCTTCCCACCTTGAAGATAGGGAGACAGCGTTCTCACCACTTTTGTTGCCATATTGTTTTCTCCCGATTATCTTACTTTTGAGTTCCATCAAATACCGAAACGCCAACCGATTCCCCAGCAACGCTTTGTAGTTCACGCGCTTTGCTGGCATTACCGGTCTTGCGTTCAGCGTTCAATCTGGATAACATGGCTTGCTGGCGGGCCTCCATCAAAGCCTTTGGGCAACACATAAGGATACGTGTTTTATTCAGGATTTTGGGCTTACCTGGCGTTGGACGTTTCATGCCAAAGACAATCTCGTTACCAACGGCTTCTTCATAACCAAGTTTGGCGAACTGCGCCATCTCGATCATATCGTCTTTTCGGGCAAAGACGTAATACAAAACCGGGTCTTTATTCAGTACTACGGTTTGATCGTCAGCCCATGTAGCGGCTGTGATCTCAACCTTCTGAACACCGTCTTCCTTGTCGAACTTTTCCTGCGCGTCTATTTTCCTGCTCGTCGCGTCTATCTTTTCTGCTCCGACGGTATCTGACCTTTCTGAATCTTTCCTTATCATCATTGATCCTTTCTGTCAAGCATTATTTTTGGACTTTTTTTGAAATTGTTTATTCTTCCCGTTTTTTTGCCGCTTCCTTTGCCATGGCTAAAGCCTTTTCCGGATCGAGCCAATCCAGTATTTCACGCTTGCTCTTGAACTTTCCGGTAGCCTCCTTCTGGACATCTGGATGGTTCAACCAATCGGGAAGTCCATTCGACTTCACAGCGTTTCTCGTCGTCCCCGAAAGCAGATTGCGGTCAATTTCAGGGCTATTATCGTTGCTTTCTTTCTTTTTGCCCTTTTCGCTGGCGGCATCCATGAGCTTGACGAACTCTAACTTTTGCTTCGTACTCAAGTTCTTCATGTCCGGCCTTGCGGTATCCAACTCCGCGACCATTGCCATGTGCTTCGCATTGTCAGGTTGACTCATAAAGACTTCCTGAATCAACGACTCCTTCAGTTGCGACAGCTCTTGTTGATTTTGGCGGCGCATCGTGTCACGGTCGGCGGCAAAGTCCTGAATTATTTTCTTCACCGCATCGGCAGGAGCATCCTCGAATGTCTTAACGATACCTTCGACATATTCGTTGAACGTGGCCTTCGGCTTCTGCTCGGTTTCGGGTGCAGGGTTTTCCTTCTTCTCTGCCGTCATCATGTGCATCTTGTGTTGAGTATCACGCAGTCGCTTTTCGGAAGTCTCGCGCTCCTTCTCCGCCGCCTTTAACTTCTCCTGCCATTCCTCTTCCTTCTTGTCATTCTCGGCTTTGCTATCCAGCGCGGCCTTGTCATCATCGGGCAATGATGCGGCTTCGCGTTCTCTTTCGAGTTCGGCATCCCTGATTGCGGTCTCGTTGAATACCTCCATCTTTTCCGCATGGGCGGCCTTCTCTTGATTCTGGGCAACTTGGGCTTGGGCTTCTTCTGCCATGATGCTTCTCCTGTCTGCTTGTTATGACGGCACGGGCGTTCCGCCTTGTTGTGCGCCGAGCGCGGCTGAAATCTGTTGGCCTGATTGTTCGCCGGGAGAGGTATCCGACGGACCGCCCGTCTGGGGTTGCCCGAACCCAGAGAGTGGAACGGATCCGCCGGATACTTTTTCTTCCCTTTTCAAACTTTCGGTCTGATTGATATGCTGACCAAGTATATTCGCATTAGCGTTCTTATCGGTCTGCGCCTTCCAGAGCGCTGCATAATGAATACGCAAGTGTGCCTCATGGTTCTCGCCACGTTGCGGAACATCGAATTGAGCATACTGAAGTATCGCCGTATTCTCCCAGAGCGCGGCCTTGATAGCCTGATCCTGCGCCGTTTCGGGTATGAGTTCGTGCGGATTATCTATGTCCATTGTCTCTGCCATACGCAACAGTATCCTGTTCTTCTTCTGCTCATCCGTAACCATCTGATAAAGCTGAAGATAGAACTGCTGCATCATGGACTTGTCGCTTAACTCCTGAACGGCCTTGACCACGGGTATGTAGTGGCCGGCGAACTCGAAGCTGAACTCCATGCCGTCCGGCCCGATTATCTTTGCGATTTCTTTCGGGGTCATGTAGTTGTTGACGTAGTTTGAGAATTTACGCATGTAGCCTGCAACCAGGTCTTCTTCTATTGCCGCCATATCCGCGAAGATAGGGGTGGTAGCGGCAATACGCGCACCCTGATATTCGGATGCCGATGTGCGACCGCCCATCGCCACGCCCATGACGGAATCCGTGGTATTCATTATCTCGCGCATTTCTTCTTTGTTCCATGAGATTGTCGCCCCTATTGAGCCGGTCATATCGGCAATTTGAAATTCATATAGCGCGTCCTTGGGGTCGCCATCACACGGAATGGCTATGCTATGCCCCCAGTCTATCTGATCTTTGTTTATCTTCATGGGGTCATACAAGAACGGTTTTCGCGTGTTCTTGCTCCGGTTGTCTATCATCTGGTTCACGGCGGTGCATATCTGGTCGTAGTAGCTCGCGCACTTCTCGCCAAGCGATATATGATAAAAGCCAATGTCGTCCTCGCCGTGGTTAGTCTTCAGCAAAGGAACTCCATCAGGGAACGGGTTGCGCCTGATCTCAAGTATCTCGCAACTCAAGGGGTCGCCAAGTATCCTTACGCGATACCTGTGTTCCTGCTTGTTCACATCCCATGTCCCTGTTTCGGGATCGAGTGGAAGCATTATCCATATTTCCCAATGCTTGAACATGCCTTTTTGTCTGTCGATATATTCCCTGTCAGCGTTGCTGGCCTGATCCTGCTTGTGCGTGTTATACATGGAAGCCACGGTTTCCCTGTAGCCCTCCAGGGTTTCGCGCAACTTCTCGTTGTCCTTGCTCGGCAGTATGATTTTCTTCGCCTCGCTGTCATTCCAAAGCTGGTTCCATTGCATAGGAGCCTTGATGAAGATTCCATGCTGATCATCCAGCTTCTCAATGTTAGGGTCTACCCATACCCTGTCTATCTCAATGGTATCAAACCCCGGTAAGTCCATGATGTTGACTATCTTCTTTTCCAGTTTTTTCTTATCCCCATCACCACGCTTGAGCATCTGAAGCTCTATCTGCTCTTTTTCCCATGGAATGCTAGCGATTCCCGTTCCTTTGAGATATACTTGATACAGGGTTCGCCTCAACTCGCGCTTGAAGCTCGTTCTCTGCATTGACTTATGCAACAGGCGTGTCAGGATTTCGGCGTTCTTCTTGATTGCCTCAAACAAGTCGGTGGATTCATGTGGTAGAGGCTCAAAGCCATATTTCTTGATGCCATCGGTAAACGTCTTGTAAGCCATGCTGACAAGCTGGTTGATTCCAACGGTGAACACGCCATGGCTTTCGTTCGCCCTGTTCTTGACTTTCAAATCTGCTTCCGGCTTGACCCTATACATCAAATCGTTTTTCTTCCATATCGCTTCCATATCATCGCGTGAACCAAGATCGTTGTAAGCCTGCAAGACGGCCTTCTTGCATTCTTCGACTATTTTCGGCTTGGAAGCGAAGTTCTCAAACGTGTCAATAACGCTGAAATCCTCTTCTGCGTCACTCATGTCCTCGTTGCCTTCTGCAAGCATCCTTGACTGTTCAGCAAGTGTATTCAGAGCGGCGTCGGTTTCAGCGGCTTCCTGCGTCGTTATTCCTATTTCACCTTCGGCCATAGGCGGTTCGCCCGGCATCATTTGTTGTTGGTCTGGCATAGTATATGCTCCTCTGTGATGATATGATGTAGCTCACCCCCAAGTTGACATTCAATGGCAAGTCCGTGGTTGTAGAATACCCTAGCGTCCGGCTCAAGCTCTATGCAGTCCGGCCCCATAGCCAGTAGCTTGCCGCCATAGACCTGTTCGGGGTCGTTCGGCAATGCTATCTGGCCCACAACCCTCTTGCCCACTTCGGGCTTAATCAACAGGAACGCGCCAAGAGGTTCAAAGGTTTCGGCCTTCTCCTCTTGCATTATGATCCCGATGATCTTGTCTTCCTGCGTTATCGCCGCCCTGCGTTGCTCGAACGGAAGGAACGTATAGTTCTTGTGAAACATCACGCGTTGGCCGACCTCTACCTTCTTAACAAGCCCTCCCACCTGTATGATCTCTCCAAACGCCGTGTATTTCCTGTACTCCTCTGGTATGACTATCGTGCCGTTATCCTCCGGCTGCGGATCCCTGACCATTAACACGTTGTTCCCTATCACCCTGAACTTATGCTTCGCCAGATCGAGCATCTTCATCCTCCTGTTGTTGCATTACGAGCTTTTCGATACTTTCAAGAAACTGGATAATCTCTTTTATTCTTTCCACACCCCCTTTTAGCTGTCCGTCCTTGAATGCGTCACCAGACATGCGCTCCACATGATTTTCGGCTAGATACTTCTCAACTATGGCGTTCTTCAGGTGGAACCAGCCTGGTCTTCCTACAATCCCACCCAACTCCTCTACCTGCTTGAGTTCAAAGCTGTGGTTCATTTAGTAGCCGCTCCGTAAATGAAGTGGAACAAAGACATTCTGCTCGCTCATCCGCTTCTGGTAATCACCAAGATACCTCGGATTCTCGCTTGCTATGTATTCGCTCGCGTCTATCAAGTGGTCATCCTTGTTCTGCTTGGTTTCTTTCGGATTGTGTCGTTCCGTTCCGGCCTGTCGTGTCTCGAATATACAGCGTTCCCATTCCCAAATCCATTTCGGGCATTTCGGCCTTGACACATACAAACGCGGTGCGCCCTTCGCCCCCGTTACCATGTGCTTGCGCTGTTTGTCAATCCGCAGAAACGCCCGTAAGTTCTGCGCCCTGGCCTCCTGCTCCAGCTTCACGCTCTCGCAAACATTCAAACCGCCGATCTGAAAGTAAAATGAAATCGGCTTTCCTGTCCCGCCCTTCTGCTGAAAACAATGCCAATCCAACCACGTCCGAACGTAATGTTGACGCTTTGTCTCTTCTTTCCAAACATCAAAACTCATACCCGTGTTATTGTCAAGCATTTTTTTCACTAAAATTCGCGTGTTACCGCTTTTCTCAATTATAAGAGGGGTGTGTTCAAGCGCGTCCTTGCCCGCCACATAGTATTCGTCATAGATAAATACGTCACCCACCGGACTCACGGCTACAAAGACACATGCCGTCGGACTCACATACCCGTAATCCAGCGCCCTGTAATGAGTCCAGCCTTTATCCTTGATGTCGTCATACGTCCAGTCAACGAAATGGACGGCTGGCTCGACTTCGGAATAGAATAACCCGGATATTCTCTGGAACAACCCATAGTACCGCGCCTGCCCCTCATAGTAAGCCTCGGTGTTTCCGCTCTTCTTGGGGGCCACCACCCATTTCTCATGCGCCGCCTTCTTTTGTTCGGCACTATAAATCCTATCAGGCACTTCATCCACGCCTATCCTCGTTCGGATAACGTCATGCCCCATCGTGTCGGCCCCCGTCCATACGTCTTTAAGCCAGCTATTGATACCAGTGCTTGTCGACCTGCCTTCCACCTTATGCGGTGTGAAGGGAAATATCCATTTAACACCGCCAAGCGTCCGACCTCGTTCATCCAACTCATTGAAGAAGCTCTTCGGCGGCTGTTCGTCGGCCAGCACCTCGGTCGTCTTGATTCCGGCGCATACGTTCGCATCCTGCTCATAACTCAGCATGATTATCCTTGACCCGGATTTCAGTGGTATCCGCGGGTGTCGCTCCCATGAGGGCTGCCTTGTCCCGCCCAAGTTAAAGGGAGCGTATTCCCCAAGCTCCTTCGCCGGTATCCACTTCTGCAACTCCGGCCACAGCACATCAGTCAACTGCCCCATGTTATAGCCAAGGCATACCAGCGTCTTCGGGCCTTCCCATTCCCTGAACTTAACGCCATGCTTCTTAAATATCGTCCACTCTGGATCGCACTTGATGATGCCCAACACCTTCTTCACCACCGCCAAGCACGTCTTACCCACCTGATTCGGACTACAGTTCATCGCCACGCTATGCTCGACATCATTCAGCCAGTCCAGGGCACTCATCAACTGAAATCCGCAATCATATCCGAACTTCTCTGCACCATGCGGGTTGAAGAATTGTATCTCACATGCGGCCTTCCTGCGCTCTATCTCAGCCAGCCCCCGCTTCAGCTCCGCATCCGACTCCACTTCCTCCATCGGATACTCAATGAGTTCATCACCTAGCCAAAGCTGATATATCCGCTCTTCCTTCTGCATCTATACCCCCACCCAACAACTTCCTTATCATCGTCTCAGGCTCCACCACCATCGCATGTCCCCCGGGCATTACCCCGCAATCAGGACACATATCAAGCCCCTCGTTGATATACCGACCCCACAGCATACCGCACTCGTCACAGCAATAGATATACAGCGCGTGATCCGCAAGGTTCTTCTCAAACCGCTGAATCTCCAACAAGCTCGCCTTCTTTCGTTTCATCAATCACCTCTCCTGTAATATCAATAGCTTCATCATCATCATGCCGCACCCGTTTTCGCCTCACCCTGTAGATCAGCTCCTCGGTGTCCTCCTCCTCTTCCTTCCTGTTCATCTTCGACACCTGCGAGTACTGCAAGTCAGCCACATCAGCCAACAGCTTCGCGCTCCTGGCTTTCTCGCGCTCCTCCATCTGACCAACATCAATGCTGCTTATCAACTGAAACGCCTTGCGCTCACTCATCTCCGCTATGCTCAGGTTCCGCGTCATCAACGCCGCCATCGTCAAGTCGGGATACTTCTTCCGCGCCCGCTTCACGGTCTTGACATCTATCCCCAATTTCTCCGCGACCTTCGGCTGTCCATACACCGCACTCAACACCGCGATCATCTTCCTGCGCTTCTCCTTCGGAGCCGCACCATACGCCACCCTCAACTCTTTCTCATTACCGTTCTCCAGCAACCCCAGGTCAAACGCAATGATGTTGTCGTCCGTCGGCCTTAACTTCGTATTCCTGTACTTCGCGCTCGTATGTAAGCCCAAACACTTAATCGGCATCCCGAATCTCCATAAAATTTATTTCCACTATTTTCTCTTTACACTTGACATTCTACATCAGCCATGATAGAACACAAGAGAAAAGTGAAAAAAGTTTTACCAACCCCGAAAGAGTCGAGTCAATGAGATCAGTAAACTTTTCCTCTCCCAGATAAGGAGAGGCGTGTAGCCATGCCGCAACCTGAAACACGGACGGCATAGGTGAACGTGTAGCCTCGCCACAGCAAAGCTACACCTCTGCGCCAGTAACGGCAATCAGGTGGACGTTCTCGGTTCTATTCCGACCGTCAGGCGTTATAGCCTAACACCGTCAGCAACCTAACTGGCTGGGATCGGGCAAGACACCGCAAGGTAGCCCGCTCTCGTAGTAGGTAAGGGGAACAAAATCAAACCCCACCTCGGAAGCACTTAGTCCACGTAAGCAGACTACGGCAGCAATGGATAACAGAGGCCGGTGAAGTGCTTGGAGCCAACCACTCCCTCCTACAGAGGAGCCTGCCCCCAACATGGGGTAGGCTTTTTCTGTCTTGAAATATGGCATCTCCATTGCATGCTTAATTACTCTATTCAACTCATGCATTACCCCCTTTATTAATAGTCCCTTTTTTTAACCGCTATATCTGTGGTCAATCGTCTGCGGAAGCGGTTGGTGGTGTGTGGTTTACATGGCGGCGGGCGGGTGAACCGGTATGGCCATGCCCCCCTCTTCGATCATCTGCCCGGCCCTGACCCCTGCTCCATCTATCACCACTGATGTTATTATAGTAGACATATCTGTTATTATACGAAGTGCCTAGTGACAGTATGTCTCACCTTATGACCTGCATATCCTCGCTCGATTGCTCTTACAGGCTGGTTATGGTGGTGTTGGCGGGCTGTCTGATCCGTGCTGATTGCCCTGTTATCTCCATATGGACGGGGGGAAGTGTGAGAAACAACGGCATCCCTGCATCACCCCTTCCCATACCATGCATACTCTATGCATACGATCAAGAGAGTCTATGCATACGCTAGGTTGCAAAGTGTTGATTGATAGGTGTTAGGCGCAAGCCATATAATGCCAAGCGATGCAGCATAGGTCATGGACACCACGCGCGCGCGTCAAGGATGTAAAACCACGCGAAATCCTCTCATGTTTTAGAAAGTGATTTCTCAATTCTCAGAATTGGAGTGGTTTTCGCGGGGTGTTGGCATGATGCAAAAATAGTTTGAGATAATATAAAAGGTTGGTGTTATGCTGTTTGCGTCGTGTTTAATGAAAACCTTAGTAGACTTGGCACGGCTAGTGCTCTTATAAAAGCCGATGAAAAAATCAG
>Ga0075125_10001281_pt1 | contig 12080 bp, 17 predicted proteins | sample AntAceMetag02UKN_FD_69810 | JGI IMG/M metagenome (GOLD analysis project Ga0075125, IMG submission 69810) | Saline lake microbial communities from Ace Lake, Antarctica - Antarctic Ace Lake Metagenome 02UKN | ecosystem: Environmental > Aquatic > Non-marine Saline and Alkaline > Saline | place... | reverse complement strand
AGTTTTAACCCACAAAGCATTTGATAAATCCTCTGTCCATTTTATTATATTATCAAAACTCTTATCTGCATTGGGGTACTCGTACAATCCCCAGCCGCCAATTTTACCATGCAGGGTGGTATCGTTATTAACAGTTAGGTCATTGGTAGTAAGGCCATAAGCACCAATATTATCAGTTGCAGTTATGTTCTGGCCTTGGATATCAGCCATTGTTGTTATGTTTGCTGATGAATCAATCTCAGTTGTTAAGCCGGTCAAGTCAATATCAACTCTCGGTCTTTCGTCATTTGCAAACACAATTGAACATAAAAATAAAAGAAAGATAAATAGTATTCCCGATAGTAAATTTTTCATATTATTACCTTCCGTTCTCAATTGTTATTGTTGAACTCCAACCTGTCATATTATCGGTATCGTTGTTTTCTACCGTTAGATACATAACTTTTTGCAAGGGGCTATCCATATTGTGAAAATGGATAGGATCGAATGCAAAAGTTTCACCTCTGTTAGTAGTATTTTTAAGTAGAAACGTCTGCAATGTCGTTGCGTTGTCATCTTCACCTTCACTTAGCCAGGTGGAAGCATTATCGCTATTTGATATAAACCCGAACTCAACTACTTGACCATATAAAAATCCTGTATCTATCCGATAACATTGGGAACCACCAGCGGGAACCTCATCGGTACTTGTTATATAAAATTTTCTTGTTGACCCATCACTACTCACAGGTTTTTCAAGCGAAGGGGTTATGTCTATAGTATCCGCCCCGGCCTGTATCGTGAATAAAAAACAGATTACTATTAAAATTAAACTAAAAATTCTTTTCATTTTGATCTCCTTTGAAAAATTCCATAAACATCTTTTATTTGAAATTATTATATTACATCATTTTAACACGTTTGATTTAAACGCAAAAAACCTAGCTGTTTCAAGAGCTCTATTGTGTAAACAAATATCCCTCGCAACATTTCTAGGTTTGATCCTAACCTACCAATAAAATCAGTGATAAAAGACATCTTGTTCGACCTCCTTTATCAAGTTTTAAGATAGTGTTATATCAAGCTCACCTATTGCAAATTCTGGAGTATCACCAGGTGAAATCAATTTAGATGCTGTTAGTGCACCAAACATGATACAAGCGTCTGTAGCATCTCCAGCGTTAGCGTCTAACATGGCCCAATGTGACACGGTCTCACCTGAAACCCCGCAAACCGGGAAAGTTATTGCAGCTGTATTTTCTGTAGCGCCAGCAACCAATTCATCAAAAGCGTCTCCAGATGTAAGCGTAATACTTTTTCTCACATAATCAGTATAGGTTGTTTCAATCGCAGCCACCTGTGCTCCCGTCATAGCTTTACTTGGAAGTGATGTCAGTAAAGCAATATATACTGTTGTGCGTAATATTGTCGTTGCATCATCATTCCTTAAAATTTTTTCTAAAATCAAATTCGATTCTACGTCAAAAAAACCTGCCATTGTTTTTTCTCTCTCTATATGGTTTTAAAACCATTGAAATTAATTTAAAAAATTAAACGCCTAATCTTAACTCTGGTGTTACGCTGATCTGTTCTCCGGCATACTGAATTGGTTTTGCTGCACCAAACTTATTTACCCACAATAGAGTTTGTGGAGAAGAAAACATACAAACATAATAACCATATACATTCACTAATGTTCCGGCAGCAAATGTCCACGTTTGCTGGTCATAAGTTGATATCGACTGCAGAGATGTTACTGCCGGCGCTAACCACGTTGCCATGGTGAGTGTTTTTGCAACATAATCGTGAGTTGACATTTCAGTAAAATCGCCTACAACGGTATCCGCATCAACTGTTTCATCATTTACAAATAATTTTAAAAGTAAATCTTCAGCATTATCCAGCCCCAACTGTAATTCCAGAAGTTTATTTTTCCCACACTCAGGAATTGTAATTACATCAGCCATTTTTATCTCCTTTTTTTTAATTAATAAAAATTAATAATTAACTCGTTAATCTTCCAACAGCCTTAAGCCCCACATCGATTCCAGAACTTAATTTTTTATTATATATATTTAAAACCCAATCATGAGTGACGGGATCACCGTTAATATAATTATCCGGAAGCATGACATTTGCCATGTACTGCGGTTTACCTTTATACATCCTAAATAAAGATCCAACCCCGGCTTCAACATCAAATCGTACATTCCCACCGGTAACGTCAACGATGCTGCCATCAGACAGCCCCGCGATAGCCTTTCCTGATGGATCTATCCATAAAGGAGTGTCAAAGCCCCCTAAATCTTTAAACCCACCTGTATATTGAAGCGTGTTCGGTACAGCGCCAAATGGTTTTGTTGCTTGTTGATGATAACTCATCTCTTCAGGATTCGTCCCATGCAGATAAATTGTTCTATCTATTAAACCGATAAATAACCCTGATTTTGAAGCGGCGATCATCTGAGGTTCAGACTGAAATTCAACGAAGTTTTCATCGTCATTAAACCATTCATAACTCATTTCATCTGAATAGACTATTCTATTGCCTATAACACCCCATATCCGGCCATGAGCATAAGTTATCCATCTCATAGGATTGGGAGCATGCACAAAATCGTGAGGTTTAAGTGTCGTAGTTGCGTTCCCCTGTGGGTCTGCCATATAATATCTGCTGCCATTTGTTTCTCGGATCCATGATCTCTCATTCAACTGATCAATTATCAGCCCCCACTTTCGGATACTTCCACTTTCATAAACTCCACACCATCCTTTTTTCGAAATAAAAATACAATCTCCAATTTCAACATATGATAGGACTTCCCGGGTTCCAGGGATTGTCTGTATTAAAGTAGCGGTACCACTCGGTAAATCCAATAAGTATAACGCCTGTTCTACTCCACCGGCACATAAATCAACCAATAATCCATTAGACATGCTATGAGCATAAGGTAATGTTATCCGAAGTACGCGCCCCTCTCTCTGTTTAATACCTTCAGAATCAACCGTAGCATTAAGCAAAAGACCGGGTTGAAGAACATTATATCGCCCTAACTCCCCACCAGTTACATTATTCATTCCTACAAATCGAGATATATCTTCTTTCATATTTACAATCAAACAATACTGCTGTTAAAATATGGCCCTTGTGGGTTGTTCGCTTGACGGCCCAGAACAACGCTTTCTACTCCAGCGTTTATTTTTTGTGAATTAAGATATTTAGTTGCGTTTCTCGGAAACTGGTCTAATCTTCCGACTGTTGGATTTGCTATCTTATAAGCTTCTAAAACTAACTCTTCAATTAAAATATCGAATAATCCAAAAAAAGGAATGACAGAAGTTACTCCTGAGATTGTTGCCGGTTTCTTAAAATATTTACCTTTTATCGTTCTTTCAACAGATGTCCCTGGATATAAGTATAACGTTTGTCCTACTAATTGATATCTTAATGGGGTTCCGGTGTCTGCATATTGCAATATTTGGCTTTGATCCGTTATGGGAAGTAGGCCTTTTGTCTCACCATCAATCCATGGCTTGCCCATTAATCCCCAACAATCAGAATCTAAAGCTTTATGATCATCGTCGATTGCAAAAACCTTACTGAACGAACCCTCTATAAGATCACTCTTATATTTAAATAAAATCATAGCAATATACTGAACAATACTGTCAACCCACGGCGGCATAATGGTATTTAATTCCTCTTCTGCCGTGTCAACTTTAAATTGTATTTTTTCAATAATGTCTGAAACTGTTGACATTACTACTCCTTTTTAAGAACAATTAAAATTCAGTGTTTTCTTCTTCAATCTCTTCCTGAGCTTCTTTTTTTTCTACAGCCTTAATCGCAGATTCAATCTGTTCAATCATGGCTCTTTTTGACATGAGCATTGTAAGCTCAACTTCTGCAAAAACCTTCCCGAACACCTGGAGCTCTGTTTTGTTCAAAGTTTTAAGGTCCCGGTCTTTGATTTCGATGACATCAACGCCATTAATAACGTTCGGATCTTCTTTTTTATTCTCGATTTTTTCATCAACCATCTTGCCGTCTTCATCGTAATTTACCATTTTCATAACATATACAGAACCCTTCATCTTGATAACTCTCGGATTGTACCCAAGAATTCGTTTGTCGTCAATGTTCTGCATCATTTTTACTGTTTTGGCTTTTCCCATTTGACTTCCTCCTTGGAATATTTATGTTTTTTAAAAAAGAAGAGGGGACAGAGGTTCCCCCCCCCTCTCCTTCCTTTTACAATTCAGTTATCATTAATCACGCAGCCACGACACGATTAATAGTTAGCTGAATCTCTTAAACAGCAACGGCCCCTAAAACTCCAGCATATTTAGCTGAATCTTTCAAGCCTGCCATATTAATACCTACCACCTGGACCAACACTTTCAAAGTGTCAGCGGCAACAGTGTTAATTAACAATTTTGCATAATCTGCAGTTGAATAAAACTTCCTATTGGTTATCAGCGCGGCATGGGTTTCAGCATCACCCGCGATATTATCACCATAAAGAGCTGGTGTAGCACTATCGCCAATATCAAAAGTAATACCAGCACCATCCACAGTGAGAACTTTATGGACCACTGATAGAACCAGAAAATTTGCAGGAATGGTCACGACAATAACACTGTCGTCTATAGCTAAATTCCTAACAGCTCCATCGTAAACACCTTCAAGTATCTCAAGTCTCTGGGATGTCATTGCACCACGGGACCCATGAGTAGAGGGTCTAACATCGTAAGTTGTTGCCATAATTAATACTCCTTCTTTTAAAAAATTAATATACTTTTAAAATCAAATAAATCACATTTCGATTATAATGGCGGGAAAACTGTTAAATTCTCCCGCCATCAACTTAATCGGCTTATGTGTATGTACCCTTTGATGCATAAATTGTTGCCAGTGCTTCCGGTTTAACAACCTGGAATCCGTAGACGTTCAAACCACGGACGATTTTACCGAAGGTTGACTCCGCTTTCAGGGTATCCATCTCTGTCATCTGAGCAGCAAAAGTCAGTGCCATCTTATGACCGCACATGATGTTCCAGCAGTACGTACTGGAATCGAGATATTTATACAGGTTGTTACTGTTATACAGAGTAAACCGGTCAATCATGCCAAGACGGCCAGATCTCAGAGCAGAAGTTCCATCTCCTGTCATTGAAGCATCTTTAAGATCAGATTTCTTGATCATACCGGAAGCCCACGGAGGGATAATACAGAACCGGTCAGATTCCGGACAATTCTGCTCATCAAGAACAGTACCACTGTCGATAATGGTATCCAGAATGTTTTCCTTGGTCAGTTCAACCGGATCACCTTCAGCACCAAGATCGATATCGCCACTCTCAACACCAGCGGCAATACCCTGGTTCGAAGCATGCGGAAGGGCATATATCGTCTGAAGAACGTCAGTGTCAATCTCGATTTTCATCTGCTCGGAAGCATCATCCGAAAATTCGCTCATCAGCTGGATATCAGTCTGATGTTCATCAATATTGTCCAGGACAAAATCGAAATACTTCGCTTTGTCGATCAGAAGCGAAATAGTAGAAGCTTCAGGCCGCTGGTGAACAAGTGTCCCACCCTTTTCGTAATCATTAATATTTATGGTCGGGCGCTGCCGGATAATTACCTCATCTCCCTGATTTTTGATCTCACCCTCGTAGTCCGTATTGGCTATATAGGCAAGAACAGTCGCATCGTAGAGAGAGAGTATCAGATTTGTGGACCAGACCTGAGGAATAAAAGTGTTATTGTACTGAACGTAACCCTGTGCTGAATCAATCATCTTTCTTCTCCTGTAAAAACAGCGCGCAAAACCCGGCTCAAATTAGAACTTATTTTTGTACCCGGGCTAATAGCCCTGCATATTGTTTTTTATAAACTTCCATCGTTATTTTATTTGTACGTCTTTTCGCCTCCAGCGCCTTTAATGCTCCTTCAAGCTGTGCAACTGATATCTTAGCAGGACCTGACTTTAAGGATTGAACAACTGTTCTATTCCCAGACAGTTCCGGAACAACCTGTTTTAACCGCGGATCATCGCTCCCAGGAGTTTCGGCCTGAACTGTTAATCCATGATCTTTCCGGAAAGCATCAAACATGCTGACCATTCTATCGATATCTCCTGCGTTATGAGCTTCAAAAATAACCTCTTTTCTTGTTCTTCCAGAAAAAGGATCCTTTTCTTCTGCCCATATTTCCAGCTCTGCACTATCGTTAATCGCATTAAAGTCTGGAATCCTATCAATTAGTAATGCTGAATACGTCTGTTTCCCTGTTTCTTGTACCGTATTCCCCATTGCTTCCATTCTGGAGGAAAGACTGTTTACCGCAGCCTTAATATCCATAATGTCTTTTGAGCTATTATTTGAAGCGCCAGCCAGAACATCACCCGCCACATTTTTGATAAAGCTTAAAAGTTCTGGGTCAAATTCATTAAGCTGGTCCGATGTAACCAATGAACCCTGTGTTTGAGAAATAGGAACAACTGGCGCAGATTGAGGCTGGTTAGCTGAATTTTCATTTTTAGCTTTAAGCAATTCAAGAACATTTGCTTGGAGCTCTTCAACTAACTCGGTCAAACTACCTTTTTCGTCGTTCACTTTTTTCAACATCCCCCGGGCAACAGACAATTCATGAACCAAATCACCATCAGACTTTACCGCTTCTTTCGGGGTTAACCCTGCTGCAGTTTTTATCTCTTCGGCGGGGATAACCTCATCTATGGCATCAGGTATAAAAACATCTTCAGGTGTCGAAACCTCAGGAATAATTTCTTCCGGGGCTATCGCTACTGCAGCGTTTCCATCCTGATTTTTGTCTGCGTTCATTTTAGCCACAAGTGCATCCGCTTCTTTTTTTTGTTTTTTTAATCTTGATGCATGTCCCATTTTGTTCTCCTTACGACCTTTGATGTTTCAAAGCTTTCGTATTTAAAATTATTGTTTTACAGATAACCTCGTTAGAGCTTTTATCTGTGGTTAAATTTTATTTAATGTTATGCTGCCACATTATCAAGACTATTTGGCGTTAAATAAGCAACCCTTACACGCACCTTACCGCCAACTGCAAACTCTTCCGTAGCTGCGGTCGCGCCATTAGCCTGTAAACCAAAAATAGCAAGAGTTTCCCCGCTATTGACAGCCCAATCCGGAATAGCATTAGCTTTAGTATCTTTAACCATAGCAGCAAACTCAGCATACGCATCTTCGTCGCCGCCTTTGATTCCGATTCCGATTTTAGCAACAGCAGCACCACCACCACCATCTCCAGTTACTGCAACATCAATATTTCCCTGAACCGACAAAATTATATCACCCGCCGCGATCACGCATCCAGTGTCGAGTGTAACAGCGTTTGTCAAAGTCAATACTTCGTCGTAAACTTTAAGCTCAAGGCCTTCTGTTACCGTTTTACCAAGTCTGGCGACCACAGCTGCAGTCGCAGCCCCACCAGACAGTAATACCGCTCCTGAAATAGCAGAAGAAGCAGCAGCCACGGCTCCAGTAACAGTAACAGATGCCGCTGTTATAGCTCCTACAACAGCTATAGCTCCAGATACAGCAAGAGAGGTTATGGTTGCCAGTGTGTTTACAATTAAAGTGCCTATGGTGTACGTTTCTTTTCTTGACATGATTTACTCCTTTACTTATTGTTTATTATTGTTTTTTTAAATTTCTGCCCTCGTGAAAATAATATAAAAGTTCTGTTAATATTTGAATAGCCCCTTGACCTTGTCTCGCCTGGAAATCATCAACCAACACAGAATTATCAAGATTTAATTTAGTTTCGCAAGCTTCAAGCCAGTCAAAAAAATGAAGGCCATCTGGTCCACTTTTTATTCTAGCCATTTCCTGTAATAACAAACTTGTCGGCTGGATTAACTTTGTTGATCTTTTTTCTCTTTTTTTGGTCATCCTTGTCTCCCGCTCTGACCGAATAACCTGCTATCAGTTCCGGACACTGGATTACCAGCAGCATCTAATTTTTTACCAGAATTTAAGCCCCTGGGAGTTCCTTGGCTGTTCTCACCTCCAAGTGCAGCCTCTTGTTCCATGGTAATTTGCATCTGGATCTGTTCCATCATATCAGACCTTATAATCTCTTCTTCAGAAGGGACAACATTCTTTTCCATTTTTAAACCGGCAGCATTCTCTCTTAACATGTTTGCCCTGCCAATCTTACCAATAATTGCCATATCTTCAGGGTTCTGAGTAGCCTGTAAAAATTCATTTCTTCTAACCCTGACCGCTTCTTGCTCTAATAGATAATCAGAAGCTCTGGCCGCAAACTCAACATCTCCTTTGATTTCTTGGTCTTCGTCATACAACATTATCTCCAACCATTCAGCTTTAAGTGAATTTAATATAATCTGGCTATCAATGTTCCTGACAAGTAATTTTAAACCAATAGAAGCAGCGTTCATTAACATGCTTAATCCGCTGGCTGTACTGCCGGCGCTTCCTGTTTCCCCCGCTCCGCCATGAGTATATGAAGGCACACCCAACACCTCTGACGCTTCACGGCTAAAAAAGCTGTATACACCCATCAGCTCAGTAGAATGTAATGAAATATCGTGAACGTGTACTCCCTGACCACCACGGCCCTGTATATCATCTGTGGTTTGGAATATTTTCCATGGATGGATTTTGGTTATCGTTTGCTCCTGAACCGGCAACCTTGAAACATTAATCTCTACCATTGGTCCTGATGCCATACCCATATTATTAACCAACTCCCGGGCGGCCTTGTTCGCTGCCCGCTGTTTGTCATACATAACCTCAGCCGGTGCAGTTCCCCATACAGAGTCGTTTTTCTCTCTAAAACTCGTTATAAAATAATTTTTTTCACCAAGCGGGTGTGGATTAAATTCAATCTTTATAATAATCTGGTTTAATATCCAAATGTTAACCGCATATTCTTTTAACGGGTCTTTTACATCTTTTGTAAACCCGTATTCTATTAATTTTTCGCCTTGAATATTACCGGTAAACTCCCTGACCTCAAGCAAATTTTCCGGGTTTTCAGAAATTCCATCTGAACCTGTTTTGAGATCTTCCTCTTCAGTACGCAAACTCTCATCAATCTCATATCCAACATCTCCATAATCTTCTAAAACTTGCTGTATGTTTTCATCGTAGAAACCTTCAATGCCGATATAAGCCGTTAATTTTTCCCGGGTCATCGGATGAACTTCAAAAATATATCCATCGTTTACATTTTTAATACCAGGCTCAGGGAAAAAGTTAAAAGGATCTAACCTGTAATATTTACCCATTATTTCAGTAATAACTTCCGGTGAGTACCCGCCAGTTTCATCCAGCTCCCAATTTAATACTTTTTGCTGCTGATAAACAGGGCCCCTTAATATACAGCTCGGAAATGTTGATATATCATAAACAATCTCTTCGAGAGCTGTATACCAACCGCCCTTTAAAAGATTGTCGTCTACTTTTGCTGTTATTAATTTAGATTTTTTCTTTGCTTCTGTTTCTAATTCATCTTTAATCTGGCCTTCCCATTCTTCAAAGCGGTTCGCCAGTTCTTCGGTTTTGACTTCCAACTGTCCAGTCTGAAGCATAAAATTCATAGCTTCTGATGCAACCTTCTGCTGAATCATTTCCAGTGTAGACGGCGGCAACTCGGGGACCGGTGTTTCTTCTATCTTCCAATTTCTTTCCCCGGCAGGAAACAAAACATTTTTAAGCTGGGCCTCAATCGTGTTACATTTCTGGTCGGTAAGAGACATATAAATATCACAACCGCCCTGTTCATGGATTTGGGCTAAAATTTCTGGCTCATATTCACTTTTACGGGCCCTTAATATTTTAAGCATCCTCTCCGTTATTGGTCTTCTCGCTTCCTGTGCAGCAGAAAAAGCCGATTCAAGATAAGCTATCAAACCAGACAAATCTTCTACCGGAAGCTTAATAGGCAAAAAAGAGTCTAACCGCTCAGTTTCAGCTCTGTCGAGATCGGAATTGCTCTGAACATTTAATAAAGGAGACATGCAATCTCGCTTTCAATTGGTTTAAATTTCTTCTTATTACCAAAATGCTTTTCACCTAAGAAACTAACTGCTAAAAAATAAAACCTTGCCCTGGTGATTCTTAATTTTTTAAGCCATTTCCATTTAGTTTTAATTTCAATTATTTTTAACAAGTTCCGTAGAAACCTTGAATCGGCTATAATTCTATCTTCTTCTGTTATACCTACTTCATAATCCCAATCGTGGATGTTTGCAGCTTCGGACACATTCAAAAACCATATTGTTTCTGGTATAAACTTTCCCCAAAAACCCGCAGGACCGACACCATTACAAATTTTCTTTTTTATATCATAATGCGCGTTTTTATAGGCATCAGAGCTAATCAATAAAAGCTTTTCCATATATTTTTAAGAAGAAATGTTTATGTTTTCGATTTTAATACATAGGCAATTTGGTCGGCTAAAGCGTGAGAAATAATAGACTCAAATATAATGTTATCTCCAATGCGATATTTTAAATATCTCTTACTTAGGTCAAGCTCCAGGTTGACCCTGATATAATCTTTACCGATAAATTCTATAAGCAGGTCATAAGATATTTTAAAAGTCCGGTGGATACCAAGATCATCAATAAGAGGGATAAAACATTCTATGGTCAATTTGTCTGATGGAGAAGAAATAACCTCAGGAACAGCTCTTACCGCTATATTGCCGTTGATAGAAACGATATTTGCAGAAAAATCTTCATCTACTTTGCAACCACCAAACCCCAAAAAACAAAAACAAATTAAAATTATCAGTAATTTTTTCATAGCTTCCCCTTTAATTCTAAAATTACAATAAAATATCGAACTATTCTTAATTATATCTTCGATATTTTAGAAAAAACCTTAAGTTATTTCGTTTCTTAAACATGATAATTTAAATTGTTTTTTTAATTTTCCTTTAATTTCTGTTATTTTTTGTGATACCCTACCCTCAGATACTTCCAACATTTCACCTATTTTTTCCATTTTTATATCCTTAATGAAAGATTTTATGATAAATTTATCTTTAGGATTTAATCTTTCAATTAACCCAATCAAAATATCTTTGTTTTCTTTTTTTATAAAAAAATCTTCAGGTTGATAATTTCTTGTAGCATACACGTGAACATCTTCGATAAATTCAACAGGTTCAATTTTAATCTTCTTTTTTATATCTGTTCTATTTTTAATATGAACCTCTCTTAAATTATCCTGAATAGCTCCCCTTATTCGATATTCGGCATATGTTTTAAATATTACCCCTTCTTTTTCCTCATATTTTTTAATAGCATCAATTAACCCAACAACGCCGGAATTAACATGATCTCCGTATGAAACCTGCCACGATGTCAAAAAACCCTTTGCGATATAATAAACAAAACCCATATGTTTAAAAATCAACGCGTCCTGGTCTGCTTTATTTATCTCCACACCTAAACAACCCATCCAATATATTTTTTATTATTAAAATGATAAAAGAAATATTTAAAATCAAAATTCTGGTCAGCATGTTCACAAACAAAACAAATCATACCCACCCCTCCCCACATAATTATTGTTTGTTATAAGCAAACAAGATCTCATGTTCTTCAGATTCCAACTTTTCCTGAATTCCACGTTCCTCAATAACTATCAACACAAAACCCTCCCCTACACCATCACAACCCGAAAAATCTATAATCCCAGGGCCAATAGCGATATCGTTCACTCCTGCAGTCAACTTTTCCGCTATCCTCTGACAATATTCAACATGAGGCTGCTTTACACACAAAATCGCTACTTTTTTACCACTGGCAGCGCTTATTAGCGCGGATAAAACCAATTGTCTTGTCTTTTCCGGATCTTTCATGACTTACACCATTGGTTGCGAGCTTCTTCAGCAGAGTTAAAATTCTCTAAACATTTAACCAAATATTTAGACAAAATAAAATCCGGTGTATTACTCTTATTTTCAAAGCTGAATTCGTTTATTAATGATGTTAACCTTTTTTCAAAACCATCTCCCAATGTTTCACGTGGAATATTATCATCTGCCGGTTCAACTGCTGATGGATCCTCAATCTTAAATG
>Ga0075125_10001280_pt1 | contig 12086 bp, 29 predicted proteins | sample AntAceMetag02UKN_FD_69810 | JGI IMG/M metagenome (GOLD analysis project Ga0075125, IMG submission 69810) | Saline lake microbial communities from Ace Lake, Antarctica - Antarctic Ace Lake Metagenome 02UKN | ecosystem: Environmental > Aquatic > Non-marine Saline and Alkaline > Saline | place... | reverse complement strand
CTGCTATGGTGCTGCGGTTAAGACCAATGCTAACTGTACCGCTGGAACAGTAGCTGTGTACGGTTCTGCTATAGTAACCAATGGTGGTGGTGGAGCAACCGTTATGGATGGCACTCTCGAAGGACAACTTGGTACACCTGCTGGTGCTAGCCTAGCAGCTGACATAATTGCCCTTAAAGCAGTAGCTGACGCAATACCGGTTACTGCCATGCGTGGTACTAATGATGCAGCATTAGCCGCGACCGCCTTAAGCACTGCTATTTGGACAGCTGCAAAAGCCGCATTTCTTGACGGTAAAATTACTGATGTTGCAAAAACAATCCCGCTTTTCAAGATGCAGCCATGTGATTCTGACGACGTGCTTCATGTACTAGAGTTTACGGCCGTTGCGGCAGACAAGGACTTCCCTAATGTGGTATTCCCCGCCGGTTTCCTTCCAAGCGGTGCAGCTCCTTACGACATCAGGCTTTGTTTGTCCTTCAACGAGATATACGAAGATTCGGCTGCTGCCAACTATCTAATTGGAGGGACTCTCAGGATCAAGAAAGCTGCTGGGGCATGGAATACAGACGATATAGTAGCATTAACGCTTCCTGCGGTTTGTTATGATCTACTAGCTAGTGCAACAGGCTCAGGTGATGTGATCGAAGGAACAACAAACCTTATATCAGAGGTTGACGACGTAGACGATGTTACATACAACATACGCTCTGAGGAAACCAACCGAGGTGATGCAATAGTTGCACATGGCGAATCATTGTTCTTAAAGAATGTTCACACGTTCTTGAAAGTATATTACAAGGTAGGTTAAGAGATGAAAGCAGAGATTGAAACAACAGGATGTAGTGTAAGGCGTGGTGCTGTGCAATTACGCATATCACTTTACCTTGACCCGTCCGACCCACGCTATGATGAACATCATGTTCAAGTGCCTGTCATTCCTGAAGGCGAAAATGGACCTGAATGGACAGGTGGCGAACCACCTGATGAAAATGATAAAGGGGCTTGCGAGAAGTGGCACAAAGAATATAGAGCTTATATAGCTGAACAAACTGAATGGTATGATTCGCTTCCGAAGGTCTGGCAGAACAATCCGTTCCATAACCATTTCGTACAGGTTTCGCCCGATATTACCGATGGGGAAATCAAGAAGATTGTCTCAGATACACTTGCTGAGTTTGGCGGCGAATGGGAAAAAGGCAACGATCTGGCACAGTATTGGAACCACAAGCCAAAGAAGAAAGTCTACGCCCCGTTCAAAGTAGTAAAAGGTGTGGAAGATATTGTGCTCGATGGTCTGCAAAAAGGAAAAACGCCACAAGAGATTTCATATCTTCTTACGAACAAGGCTATAGAAATTAACCAACCTATAGCAGACCACTTGACACGTTGTGCCATCAAGGGATTGGATATTGCAGCAAGGAAAGCTAACTTTGAGGCAAGTAAATGGCTGTAATTGATATCGGACCTGGAGCGATCAACAGAACATCAAATCAAGCTGGTCCTCAGGCCTTTATACTCAAAGATAATCCCGCAGATGGTGATGGCTCTCTTAACTCTATGGAATTTTGGTTTGTAAGTAGCACCACAGATCTTAAATGTGGCACTTTTTATGGAGTTACTACCACATGGACGAATAGAGATTATGAACTTATTGGTGCCGTGACAAGTGGCAGTAAGCAGACATTTACAGGACTAGCTTGTGAAGTAGAGTCGGACGATTTACTAGGAGCTAAATGGGCGTCATATACAGACATGGAAAAAAGCACTACTGGTGGTGGTGGTTATTGGAGTAATAGCGATCCGTTCGGTGCTGGTGCTATTACTTATGGTTCAATAGACAATATAGCAATGAGCATTTACGCTACAGGGACGACACCAGCAGCATCTGTAACCCCAAGTAATATGCTTAATAAGTTCTCATTTCATGGATTAATGTAAATGTAAATGCGAGGAGATGCCGATGCCAAACAAACAGAATGAAATAGACTTGCTAGATGAACTGGACAGAACCAGTGACACCGACCCTATAACTTGCGGCGTCTTCCGTAGGTTTGCAAAGCTGCTGATTAGCAATCATTTGTACCATATCAACTTTAAGATTTCAATCCTATTCTGGGCAATAGGCAGTATCCTGATTTTAACTATGGGGCTCTATGGCTTGATCGCAACGCTACTGATGATAAAATAGAATACAGATATCATTATGGGGCGGTGTCCTTCGGGGCATCGCCCTATTTTTTTGTATTTAAAAAGTCAATACTTTCCAACCCCCTTGACAAATATTAGACGGCGCGATATTATAGCTATCAGGAGGTAAACATGGAAATATTTGAATGGCTGTTCTGTGGTGTTCTTGGTGCTCTCATACTGTTTATGTGGTCGCTTCTTCTAATAAACATCCATATGACGGACAGGCAGTTAAGAAGAGAGATTAAGGAGTTGAAAAGGAAAGCATTAAAGGGAGGGAAGCGATGAGTAAAGAAGAAATTAAAACAGAGTCGAAGTTTGGTCAGGGATTAACGTACTGCTTGGGATTGTTTCTGTGCCATACAGAGAGAAACAGGAGGTATAGTGACGAACTTATTAACACTGATATGTGGTTTAACGGTTCATCTGACCACCTATATGAACTTATAATACCAGAAGCCTACCCACAAGAATTAAGGGAACGTCTGGGCACCTTTCGAAGTAAGTGCCTTTCGTGGGGGCATGGATTTGAAGAACCAAACGCCACAAAGGAAGATAAGGCGTGGGCAATAAATGAGGCTAAGGAACTATTGCTCTTGATAGATAGATGCCTTCTTATAGATGCGATTCAGGCAACTTGGGCATAATAACAGGAGGGAAACATGAGTGATTTTATGACACCAAAGGAATTTGCCAACATGCTATGCTTGCATGTGAACACGGTGTATCAGATGGTAGAAGATAAGAAGATACCGTATGTACGCACAAACATAGACAGTGGCAAGATTCTCATTCCTAAGAAGTGGGTAGAAGAAAAGTTTGGATCAATGGTAGGAGAGTAATGAAGGAGCGAATTAAAGCTATGGTAACAAAGATATGGCTTGAGAAGTGGTTGGAAATAGAGAGGAGAAAGTAATGAGAGTTGAAGTTTACGCATGCGACGTGCAAGGCTGCAAGGAAACCATAGCAGTTGATAAGATCGTAGACAGCGGTTGGCTATACAGGGGAGTTGACATCTGCCCCGCACACGCCAAGCAGTATGAGGCAATGGAGCAAGCAATAAACGAGGAGAGGGCAAAGCAGTTAGATGCCTTCATGGAGGGACGCGATGTTAAGTAAATTTGTACGAAACATCTGCGACAAAGAGACGTGCGTCTTTTGCAAGGATGGCCACTGTCTCAGCGTGGACGCGCCGAAGCTAACCACGCCGGATGAAATCGAGGTCGAGGACAGCAACGGCTGGCCGCTCTTGGTATGCAACAGCGACGAACTGAGCAAGTGCGAGAACTTCATAGGGAGGGTGTGATGGAGGGGATTGAGTGGGAGAAATTGGGCGCAGGAATGGGGAAGGCAATGCACAAACATCTTCTAAAAATCGCAGAGGAACTATGTGACGAAACCATTATTGGATATGAGAGAATATTCTTTCTATATTCTGCGTCTAAATTACCAAAGGTAGATATATTCTAAGGAGGGTGTGATGCCTGATGGAAAATACGGCGAAATCACAACAGAGTTTAAAGACATCCCGAAAGAAGAGCCGGTATTCCTTTTGAGAGCACAGGACAAGATAGCTTGCATAGCCCTGATGGAATACGCCAGAGCGTACAAGGACTATTCAGGCGACATGGACGGCTACGCTAGGCTACTGCGGATAGTTTCAGAGTTCGATGCGTGGCCTAAGAAAAAGCTCCCAGACTAAGGAGGCATGATGGACTACAGAGAGTGCCCATACAGAGAAGGCGTAGCAGTAGGGGATGACGGAGTTGATTACTGCAAGCTAAACGAATGCCTATGCAGAGCCAGCCTGGGTGAGCAATGCGATGAGCTTGACGAGGAAGGCTTGAAGGAGCCAATGACACTAAGAAGCGACATGCACGATTTATTCGCAGAGCCAATGGCAGAAAGGAAGGAATGATAATGGAATCTAAAGGCACAATAACAACAGCAGGCTGGAATCCCAACAAGGCCAAGACTAAGGATGTATTCAGCTTCACGTTCGCACCTGATGATGGGAGCAAGCACGACACTATCTATTCCAATGACGTGGACTTGCAAGCTCTTGTCACAGCGATGCTTCACAAGCACGTAACGCTGGACTACGACGTAAGCCAAGGCACAGGCGGGAGGGAGTTTAAGAACATACACAACCTCTTTGAAAGCCCCGCAGACGCAGCACCAGTGGCGCAGAGAGCCCCCGAAAGCTCGGATGCTAGGCAGAGCAGCATAGAGACGCAAGTAGCCATCAAAACCGTAGCGTTTCTAGTGGCAAGCGGTAAGATGGAGAAGTCGCATCCGGCTGCGTTGAAGATGTTTGCGTGGTGCGATGAGAGAATACCGGAGGTGAAGGAATGAACAAGAAGGAATTGCTAGAAAAAATAAAAGTATTAAACCCAGAAGATGACGCACAGCGGAACAAGTTTGCGTGTTTGCTCATAGGGCATTCAAAGATTATTACTACTCGCTTCGGGTATATTCAATGTGCTAGATGTGACGAACAGATTGGTGACGCACTAGGCGGGTATTTCAATGGGTCAAAAAGCGTTATTGTTGGGCATAACTGTGAGAAATGCAAGGAAAACGATAAGCTGTGTACGTGGAAGGATAAGATTTTCTGCCCAGACCCACTCAAAGAGGTAGAGTAATGACAACCCGCAAGCAGTTCCTAGCCAACGAGGAGCGCACCAACGCCGAGGTAAAGGCAAGGGCTACGGATGAGGATGGCGTGGCGCATTGCGAACGCTGTGGGTTCACTGGCTATGGCACATACTTTGACGGCACACAGGAAGTGCGAGGGCTTGCCATCAGCCACACGGAGGAAAAGGGCATGGGCGGGACGAGGCATTTATACACAGCCGAGGAGAAGGAACTGCTTTGCTACCGTTGCCACAATACCAGCCCAGACCTGCATAACTTGACGGAGAGGTACGTATGATAACCCCTGTATTCTTGGGAACGGTTGACAAACATGCTGAAGTTATCCTTCAGGATGATGATGAGTTCTTTGCCCAACGTGTGTCGCTCATCGGTAAAGACATCGAGCTAATCCTACGGAAGCGCAGATCGGAAAAGAGCCTTGAGCAGTTAGGCTATCTGTTCGGGGTTGTATACAAGAAGATAGGCGAGGACTTAGGTTACGGTAAGAACGAAACACACGAGGCAATAAAGATAGAACTCGCAAGCTATCAAGATAATAACGGGTTGGTGATAGTAGAGTCTGTCGAGAAGATGAGCATGGCTAGGCTTGCGGAATACATTCAGGACGTTATTGAGTGGGCATGGTACGAGAGGGGCTTGACGATACCGCCACCAAAGAAAGTGACAACGGAATGAAGGAAACAGTAATCACTTGCCCGACCTGCAACGGTAGGAAGATAATGCCCAAGGCTTACTATTCAGAGTCAACCTTCCCACTGTCACAGGATGAGATAGTAGATTGCCACACATGCGACGGCAAGGGAACGTATACGGTATACGAGAAAGGAGAAAGCAAATGAGCGTGGGAATAGGTAGAGAATTTCAACAACTACAGGTAGGCGATAGGGTGGAGGTGGTGGTATACCAGAGTGGCTTTAAGGTTGGCACGAAGGCAAGAATAACTGAGGTAGTTTGTGATGCGGTGTTTAGAATCAAGTCTGATGAGGAGAACACAGGCTATACTATGAAAACATGTATTACTACTGACGATTCCCTCCGCCTCCTGCCCCCTGAGATGATGATATGCCCGAAGGCAGGGGAGTGCCAAGACTGCCACATCCATTGTAGGCCACATGAGAAGAATCCTTACTGCGAGCATGCTGGTGACATCTGCCCCGCCTGCATCCCCTACAAGCCAGCCCCAGAGAAGATGGTGGATGTGGGGCCAATAGTTAACAGGCTAATGATTGAATCTGACTTCAATGACGTAACCGAAGAATGGCCCATGCCTTTCTCCCTCCTTCAAGCCATTATCAAGGAGGCTACCGATGGCTAACTCACCGTACTGCAAAGGACGCCCGCACCGGCGCTACGAAGTGCTGCCAATCAACAAGGGGCAAGTGTTGGTTGGTATCTGCCTTCGATGCGGAGGCAAGAAGACATACCCGCCGCAATCCTTTGGAGGCATATTCAACACTGCCTTAGATAGCAACCCGATAGTGAACCTGGAATGGAGGGAACGATGATAATCGAACTGCCCTATCTCCCGCCAGCCAGCTTCAGCCCGAACAGCAGAGCGCATTGGGCAGTAAGAAGCAGGGACGGGCAAATGGTCAAGGCTGATGTCTATTTTCTGCTGCGTGAGCAATACCGTACCATCCCCTCATATAAGGCCATTGAGCTGCATTACACAATCGTTGTACCCGATAGACGCAGGAGAGACGCGGATAACTTTCGGGCTATGACAAAGCCGATAACGGACGCGCTAACGCTATGTGATATAATCATAGATGACACCCCGCAGTACATCAAGGAAAACAGTCTAGTCTTTGAATATGTAAAGGGCAAGAAAGCAACTGTAGTAGAGATTGTTGAGGTATGATATTCACCTGGGTTATCACAGTCTTTGCCGTCGTCGGCGTAATCCTCAACATCAAAAAGAAGAGAGCCTGCTTCCTGATCTGGACGTTCACCAACGCGGCGTGGGCCGTGGTTGATTTTTGGCAGGGCATACCGGCGCAAGGGGCATTGTTCACAGTGTACTTCCTGCTGGCGCTGTGGGGCCTGTGGGAGTGGAGGAAACCCAATGGATGACATGCTTGACAAATCAAGGATCGTGGATTAGTATGACATCAGGCAGGTACAAGATGCTCAAGCATTGTTATGATAGCCCCTGGGAGAACATCACGGCAGGCCGCTGTGTTGTATGCTGCTTGTACCAGCGTCTCCTGGGGGCTTCTGTTTTTAAGGCGGTGCTATAATGTTTAGCCCAGAGAATGAAGCAGAGCTCAAAGCATACGAGCATCTAAAAGCCGACCCTACGCTGACAGCGGAAAAGAAGTCTGAGATAATCGAGGCGTGGGATAGACGGCATATGAGGGAGAGGTACGCTTACTACGCCCGGATGGATCGGGAACATTACGGATCGCCGGAGCCGCTGGTAGAGCCTCAGCGGGCTGAGTTTAGCCAGTTAAGCCATACGCTAGACTCACTAAGGGCAGGACAGAACAAGTTGGAGAATACATTGAACGAGCATGTATCCTATTCAAAGAAAAAGAAAGGTGCGTACTAGGGGTGGGGGGTGGTACGTACTAGGGGTGGGGGGTGGTACGTACTCTCTATATAAGGGGAGTCAACCAGCCAGCCGCACGTATTTAGCTTTGTCACGCCGTGACAGAAATGTATCAGGATGTTTCAAGCGTGACGGTTTACGAGTGAAAGCGTGACAAGAGTATTCCAGCGTGACAAGGAGATCATATGGCGAATGAGCTAACAAAAGGAATCGTGTTTGAATATATAGAAACAACCCTGAGTTGGTTTGATATCAGGACGCTAGACCGCGAGTTGTCTATCGAATCACCGCAGGGCAAGACAAACCGTCGACAGATATTACACCGGCTTGTTAAGGACGGGTTGATTGAACGGCACTCCTTCAAGGAAGGTTTCTACAGGATAGTAGACAAGAACCTTGACGAGATAGACTTCCTTAACGCCGACCCTACTGCTTTCTTGGATTTAAAGTGGCCTATGGGTGAAGATGACACGGACTTTCATCTACAACACGCCAAGATATATCCCAAGAGCACCATAACCTTAACAGGGGTCAAGAATACTTCGAAGACATTGTTTGCACTTCAATTTATGTTCCGCAATATGGATAAGTACCATTGTGTTTATCATAGTTGCGAGATGTCAGCCGAGGAAATAGCCGGACGTTTGCAGTTCTTCCAATGGGTAGACTGGAAGCAGAAATATAAAGAGGGGCGGTTTAAGATAATAGAGCGATTTGATAATTACCCAGATGTTATAAAGCAATATCCTAACTCTATTCATTGTATAGACTGGATAGACCCGGGTCGGGATGCCTACATGATCGGTGAGATAATCAAGTCTATACGGAAACCTCTAGACAAAGGCATCGCTTTGATAGCCATTCAGAAGAAAAGCGAGGACGCGGATTATGGAGCCGGAGGTCAGTATGGGGAGCACCTAGCTCGGATGGTGATGCACCTCGGCTTTAATAAGCTCTGGATAAAATCTTGCAAGGCTTGGAACACAGAGGAGTTAAGTGGCAAGAAATTCAGTTTCGATGTGACAGGACACGGTAGTAAGTATTGCAATATTCAAGAGGTGAAATCATGACAATGCCAAACATACACACAGCAGCACCTGCGGGCCCGACCCGCTTCAACGTCGGTGCTGGCCTGAGTGCCGAGACAATTGCCAGGATAAAAGCCTACATGTGGCGGGAGTTTCAGATCGATTGGAAAGCGCCAAGCAAGGTTATAGAAATCGAGTCGTCTGAGGAAGCCGCGCGGATAATGCAGCAGAGGCCGCGTGGCTACCAGGCGTGTCCAGGGAAAGGAGTAAGATGATGTTTGATAGAGACCTTAAGTACACACTATGGATTAGCTTTGGTATACTTCTAATGAGTCTGGGGATTATCATGCTTGTGACACATGGAGGCAGTTAAGATGAGTGAGAAGATGAAGTTTGTATACACTCATTGTGGAGACTTACAGTATGGGGTTGTAGAAAGTGCGATACTTTGTAATAACTGTGGAAAGGCATTAAAGGTTCCTATTCCTGAGCCACCACAGCCATCCCCACTGAGGGAGCAGATAGGGGTAATAGTGAATCATTGGGGTTGCTATGATAGACATATACCCCAGATGCCAGACCTTAATGATTTATTAGTAGGCCTCATCATGCAAGCAGTCCAGCAGTGGTATGGCGGGATTATCGAGGGAATGCCAACGGATGAGATAGGAGTTAATACCTTTGCTGATGTGTTCTCTTATAATCAGGGAGCGATAGGACAGTATGTAAAAATCAAAGCCTATCTTAAAGAGCAAGGAGGCTTGTAATGGCGTGGAGCGATGAAGAAATCGAAGAAATTGAGTGCACTCTGAATCTATTGCAACAAAGACATCTATTGGCACAAGCAAATAGACTTGCGTTAACTCTACTTGAAATAGAGATAGACGACTTTCTGTTTTGTAAGTATCTAAATTCTATTAAACTTGCACCAACTAATGCAGAATGGTACAAGATTATTGAAGAGGAGGGATAGAGTAATGGCTAAGAACCAGATGCCATTAATAAAAAACCCTTATCTTTGCAATCCAGTACAGTACAAAATTGTTGACGGTAATATCTGGAAAGAAGCTACCAAGAGACAGAACGCCGCCGACTGGCAATGGCACCTAGAGCTACAGGCTGAGGATAACAAGGTCAACGCTACCAACATAGAGACTGCATTTAAGCTTGGCAAGGCAGAGGGAACGCTGGAACTACTGGATGTGCTGGAGGAAGTCTGTATTGAACATAAGCATCTGGAAATAGAAGAACTCAAAGATGCTGGCTATCCTCAGTTTAAGCGACACGAATGCCCTGAGTGCATGGCAGAGCTAAGAAAGGAACTGAAATGAATACATGGCCTCAGTATACTGCAAGCGACGCAATACACATACAATGGACAGATGCCACTCCTCAACAGTTAGCAGATGCGGGGTGTCACCCGATTGTAACAGCAGGGAGTACGGAAATTCTATGGAAGAAATGACCTGCCAGCAATGCGATAGAAAGGGGTAATGATGGCTGATACATCGAACACGCAACGCCGGAAGATCATCACCATAATCAAGAAGGCATTGGACCCGGAGACCAAGTTCGGCGCGTACATCGAGGTCGCCCGGACGCAGAGGCAGTATGGTGACAAGTTCCCGTTCGACACGTTGCGCTTCGATTGCCTACTCCCCTTATGTTACGTTGGCGACGAGGTGGGCAAGCGTTGGCTGTATGACCGATACGAGAAGAAGCTGAAGCTGAAGGACATCGCGGCGGCTTATCATATCAAGCACATCACGGTCATTACGCGCCGGATAGAATCTGTGCTGGACACGACAGTTGACTGCATGCATCAAGATCAGGCGTGGTTTATACTCGGCGTGTTTAAAGTAGAATACGGCAATGCTGACCCTGACACAATCTGATTCACAGAAATCACACAGGGGCTTGACAACGCTACGTTTGTGTGATAGTATGACATTGTAGTATAAAGTCCTGTCCCCACTGGGCAGGCAGATGTTAAGTATATGGAGGCCCTTCACGGCCTCCCAGCAAATACAGCCCTTCGGAAACGAGGGGCTTTATTAATTCAGCCACCTGTTAAAAGGATGGTTACGCCGGCGGCTAAACACCGCCTCGCTTAACACCGCCTTCGGGCGTTTATATTCAGGAGGGGCAATGGAAGTAAGTGAGATAAACGACTACAGATACTTTTGGTAACTATGTCATCTCGATATAAGGGGGGGGGTAATGTATCCTCATAATCCAATTGATACGTGGTCACTCAGGGAAAAAGCGCACAAATGTTGGGAGAACCTCACCTCTAATATACTCGTATATCTTGGTAAGTTCCCTGATACTAATGACGAGACCATCAATTCTGCTGCCGAGGAGTATATCAAAGGTGGGTGCTGGTGTGAATTGCATTTGTGCCTTAACCGAAATGGGCATAGCCACTATGTAGCAATTATTGAGAGCGCTTTGAAACGTGGGGACAATACCTTTCGGAATTTTGAACTCAACGCATGTTCCCTCGGCGGGAATAACCCTATGCTTGTTGATATTGCAAAGTTCATCAAGAATCCAGAGGGGGTGGGTCTTGTAGCTTGTCCCTCGGTGATATGGTTGAAACGCCTTGATTTTATCAATAGCGGTAGGGGGGATATCCTTCGTGATGTCGTCAAATGTCCTCATTTTTTTCGTGGTATTTTCATCAACGATAGGGAAGGCGGTTCGCTTATAGGGTCTACGTCCGATTGTAAGAGCCACTTGCCAAGCGATGTGGTCAAGAACGGATCGGAGATTGTCTACGGCATCACCTGCAATAATGGCGAGTCTGGGGTCAATGGTGGGTATTTGACACCGCAGGATATAGAGTCCATCCTGAGTATTTTCTTCTGTGGTGATACTAGGGGGTTTTGTATTAAGGAACTCTCTAATTTCAACGTGCAGAATATCGAGGTGTTCTTTCGCCCTTTCGAGCCTCAACTTAGGGTTTTTGAGACTAGGAATCATATGCTATACTATCCTTATGGAGAAGAATGTGAAAAAGACACAAAAAACACCGAAGGGATACGAGATTCCTGTACCATCCAAGAGCGAGTTTGTAGGCAATCTCAAGAAAGTATCCAAACCCTCAGCTCCTAGCCGCCCTAAGAAGTAGTGTCTCGAACTGTGCTCTACCTTCATTGCGGTGATTATAACGCCAAGCATACTCGTTTAGATAGCCCTGTAGATGCTTGGTAGAAACCGAGTGATACACACCATCCACACCACGCTTTACGAGTGACCAAAAACCTTCGATTGTATTCGTGTGCACATCCCCGCTTACATAGACATGCTCGTTGTGCCTAATAACCTTATGGTCGTATCCGTTGTCCTTGAGATGATAGTAACCTCCAGCCTCATCAGTACAAACTGTATTAGCAGGGATGACATGCTCTCTAATATGTGGTAAGAGTGTTACACCCTCAACGTTAGGCACGGTTACGGCAACTACTTTCCCGCTTCTCTCTACGGCACCCCATACAGGTGTCTTGCCGGATGTGCCACGACCACCAAGCTTCGCTCTCTTGGCAAGGTGCATATTCTTAGCTTTACCGCCTATGTAGGTCTCATCCATCTCAACGGTATCATTCTTACCAAGTGCCTCGTTAGTCTGAGCCATAAGCACTTGGCGAATCTCTTTA
>Ga0075125_10001278_pt1 | contig 12106 bp, 22 predicted proteins | sample AntAceMetag02UKN_FD_69810 | JGI IMG/M metagenome (GOLD analysis project Ga0075125, IMG submission 69810) | Saline lake microbial communities from Ace Lake, Antarctica - Antarctic Ace Lake Metagenome 02UKN | ecosystem: Environmental > Aquatic > Non-marine Saline and Alkaline > Saline | place... | reverse complement strand
GTATTCCAATACTAAGAAGTAAAAGAATGGCTTATAATGGTTATACTAACACTGGTTCATGGGATTTAAGTACTGATGCAGACAATGCAATGTATCTTTTAGATATGAAAGAAGTTGTCTTCAAATCTGTAGCTGGTGTTGACCAGATGCACGTTCCAATAAGTGGTATTGGTGATGCAACTGCTGGTGCAGCTGCAACAGGATATAGTAGAGCTGACGCAGTTGGTGGATACTATAAAACGTATGGAACATTTGTTATGACAAGGTTCGATTCACAAGTATTATTGTGGAATATTACAGCACCTTAAATGGGTGTATTTTTTTTCTTTTTTTAAATTAACAACAACAATAAAATAAAGGTGATAAAATATGGCTGGAACATATACAAAAACAAGTCAAACTGTGTTTGGAGATCAAAGAATTTTCTTCTATACAGTTACTAATTATACTAATAATGAAACTTTAACTGTTGAGGGTATGAGAACTATTGAATTAGTAATGCCTATGGTTAATGCAGCAAGTGCATCAGTAGGTTATACGCAAAGTGGAAATGTAATTACATTTAAAACAGCAGCAGATTCTTATGATGGATTTATGATGGTTATTGGAAAATAAAGGTGATTAAAAATGGCTAAGAAAGAAATAGATATAGACAGATATTATTATAATCCAAGTAATGGAGATAAAATTTATTCACATTATACTGATAAAACAGAAGTAGCTTTATCAGATGTTGATAAAAAGAAAGCAGAAGCAGCTAAACAAGCTTGTATTAAACAATCCCAAAAATGGGTTGAATCAATGCCTGCTGCTAAGAAAAAACCTGCTGAATTACGTGGAATTAAAGTTAAAAAAGAAGAATCAAAAGAAGAAGTAAAAGAAGTAAAACAGAAATAATCAGGTGAAATTATATGGGAAGTAATAAAGAACACTCAAGACTGTTCCCTTCAAAATTAGATAATAAAGAACCCTTAGTTGCTACTTTAGGGACTAATGTGACCTTTAATTTTAAGGATGATGGAATAGACACTTCTACTGCCTTTTATTATAATCTAGGGCGTAGTGGAGCTTACAGTGTAAGCATTAGACCATCAGCAATAGTACTGATAACTAAAATGAATGGAATTACATTAACTGATCCAATAACAATCTCAACATCAGGATATGTTGATAAATATATTGAATTACGTGATTGTGAAATACAAACTACAGCTAATAACACTACAATAAAAGTTTTTGCGAGAGGTGGATAAAATGAGTGATACACCAAGTTTTCCAAAACCAATAGCTGTCACTTGTGCTAGTGCTAATACAGGAGCAATAGTAAAGGCAACTAATGAAACAACAGGAATAACTAACACAGGAACAGTAAAAAGTGGTAAAGCAATAATCGAATTAACAAACGTTACTGCTGGAGATATTGTAAACTTTAGAGTAAGTGGTGCATATTTTGGTGGTGGAAGTTTAACTTTAACTGCTTCAAAATCAGCTCCACAAGCTGTAAGTCTTACAATGACTGAAACAACAACAACCAATGCTCCGGCAATTAACTTTTGAGGTGAAACAATAAAAAATGATAAAAAAAACATTGTTTCTTTCAATATTAACTTTTATTTTGATGTTAGGATTAGTAAATGCAGCTAACACTGTAAATTTAATGAGCCCAGCAACAAGTGCAATAGTTAATAGTCCCGTAACATTTACATTTAATATAACAGGTGACTCTTCAAGTTATAGTTGTGTGTTATATACAGATGAAAATGGAACATGGGTAGAGAAAGAAACAAATTCTGGTGTAGCTAATTCAACAGCTACTTCTTTTAGTGCAAGAACAATAGGTGAAATAACAAGTGCAAGTTATAAGTGGAACGTATTATGTGATGCTACCGATTGGGCAGCAGCTAATTACACTTTTGGTGTAGATGATACAGACCCAAGTATAACAGTTAATACACCTTCTGATGAGAGTTGGGATACTGATGGTTTAATTAATATTACAATTACTGTTAGTGACGATAATCCAAACACTTGCATATTAACTTCTACAATGAACACAACAGATAATGCTACACAAGTAAGTACAGCATATTCTGCACAAAGTTATACTAATGCCACAGCCTTTAGTTTTACAGGTTTTGATGGTATTGCAACTTTGATGGCAGATGAGAATACTGGGGCTTATACATGGAGTGTTGTTTGTACGGATGATGCTGGTAATAGTGATAGTGTAAGTACACGAACACTTTATGTGGACACAACTGATCCTAGTGCGTTTATATTTAATACTAGTTTATGGCAAACAGATAACGTACCGTTATTTAATGATACCACAGCTAGTGACTATACTCCACAGATTGGATGGCAAGCTACAACAGAACTTAATTTTGATAGATACAGAATTAGGTTTTATAAAGATACGCTTGGTAATGAAACTTTTGTTGAAAAGAATATCTCAACAAGAACAACATTATATACTGCTATGAGTACTTTAGTTTCAGACACTGTATATCATATTTTGATAACAGCTTATGATTTAGCTGGAAACTCAAAAGATATGACTGTTCAGAATTATAAGTATTCAACAACAAGTACTGGTCACAGTTTACCGGATGGTTGGGTATCAATAATGAATAGTGGTAATGCTAGAAATTTAAGTGATTATTTAGGTTTTAGCAGTGCAACAACTGTAAGTTATTTCAACAAAACACATGAGTTCACAAGTCATGTAAGTGGTGGAAGTAATGGTGCAATATCAGTTCCAAGTGGTGAAGCAGTATTCTTATATATGGGTTCAGATACAACATTCTCTGACAGTGTATGGAATACATCAGCTATGACTTCAAGTTATTTATTAAGAAATGAAAGTAATAGTGATTGGAATGTTGCTTGTAATCGTAATGGTTCACAATCAACAGTAACATTACAAAGACTGGATAATAGCTTAAATACAGCTGTAGCCGGTGCCCCTCAAAGTAATACAAACAGTAATGTAACATACATGAGTTATGTTGATTGGACAACACCAGTTAATGTACCTTTCAAAGCTAATTGGAGTATTAATAATGATACCTCTGTTAAATTTGGTGAATGTGCCTGGATGTATTTAGGAGCAGAAGCAGGTCTAAATCAAACTATTGATTGGAATAACTTAGGGTGAATATGAAAATGAATAAAAAAACTAATTTAGTTATTATATCTTTGTTTATGTTAATGATAACTACACTAGCTGTCACAGCTTTAATGCCATTGGTAATTAGCGGTGAAACAGATTTTAATGGTGTAATTTATGCAGAAGCAGAAATAGAAATAACTGATAATTCAGGAAATACATGGTATGCTTATACCTCTGATAATGGTGTTTACACTATTGATGCAGGAAATTTACAACGAAATGATATGAGTTATGTTAAGGATGGAGATACTTTAAATTTAAAAATATGTCCAGAAACTATATCTGGTTGTTTAAAGACTGTTAAAGTGTCAAGCAATCCAGTTGAAGTTAATTTTGGTGTTGCAGCAGAACCCGTAATTAAACCAGTTACAGGTGCTACAGTAATAACAACAATAACTCCAACAGAGACTAAAGACTGTGAAGCTTGTGAAGTTTGTAAAGATTGTAATGAAGGCATAACTGCTGGAATATCATCTTTAATAGCTTTTCTTACAGGTGTTGTAGGAATCTATTACTTCAAAAGAAAGGATGCAAAGATGCCCAATGGTACTTTTGTTAAATTTGGTGGAGCTGGACCTCTACATTTTCACAGAGGATTAAAAGGTTATCATGACCCCAAAACATCACATAGAGTGATTAAAGAACGTCACCCAAAAGGCGAACTTGATCCTTGTTATGAAAAAGATGCAAATGGAGTATATGTGTATAAAAGTTAGAAATAACTTATTTTTTTTTATTTTTTAAATATAACAATAAAACGATAAAAATGATTTCAAAAATATTAGTCACAGATTTTATAGAAATATTAGGTAGGTATGAGCTTCAAACTCCAGATACTATTGTACAATTCCCTCTGGAATATTATATTGAAGAAGATTCAGTTTACTTATATAAGACTATAATGACTAAAACATACTCAACACAATTAATACTTAATAATAATACTCTAACATTGAATGGAGAGGTAATCACTCTTGATTCATTCATTACAACGTTTTTAAGAAATCATAATGCTATTCAAATATTAGAACTACCTGAAACTCAAGCAAATGTTTCTTTTAAAATAGAACAGGAATAAGTGTAACTTAATCTTGAATAACAGCTCTGTAAGAGCAAGAGAATAAAATGCCAACAACACCTATATTCATTAGTGGAATTATTAAAGATAGTGAGAATAATAATGCTAATGATGCAGTAATAATATTTACTGGTTCTTCTGATTCTAAACTTTATAAGACTGATACAGATATGACTATTGAAGGAATAACTTTAGGTGGAACTGATGTAGGTGCAAATGATTCAGTATATTTCAAGATTGGAGATACAGGAACAAGATGTAATGAAACATGAACACTTAACTGATATTTTAACTCCTGAACAAATAAGGGATGCACGATTTGAAGCAGAACATAGACATCCTAATTTAAATATGGATGAAATTATGGAACTTGAATTTAAAGATTATATTACTCATAAAACTAATTCAATTTTAAGAGAAGAAACAGGTCAAGAGATTTTATACAGATTAGAAGGGATGGTAGAACTTCAATATAGTCCAGTTTGTATTATGGTATATGAGCAAGTATATAGAGCATTAAAGGATAATTTAGAACAAGGTGATAATTATGGCAGGTAATCTTACACCATTCATTGTGAGTGGAACAATAACACTATCAGATGCAACTAACCCCTCAGGAATTAAGGTTATTGCACGTAACGATAAAACAATAGAAACAACATCAGTAGTAACCAACGCTAGTGGTCAATATGTAGTTGATTTAGCTAATTTAAGCAGTGGTTGGAACACCGGAGATACAATCTCTATCATAGTTAATTATGGTCTTGAAACAGGTTCAGAATCGTTTATAATAAGTGGTATAGAGCAAACACAAGATGTAACAACAGCAGAGATATTAGATAGTGCAGATGTTGCTTATTGTACTATATCAGAAGTTTATGATGAACTTGATGATAAAACAACCAGTGATATTTCAGCTCAACGTATAAGAGATTATATCTTACGAGCCGAAGCAGAGATTGATAGTAAGACTGGAACATCATTCAAAAGTAATACAATTACTGATGAAGTTTATGATCTAACTGGTGAGAACTTATATTACAGTCCAAATAAATCAATTAATGGTGGTTTAGCAAGAAGTGATGGTGGTATTAGTTCAGGAACAAGATTAAAACTTAATCATAAACCTATTATTTCCATGACCTCTTTATCAAAGAATGGTGCTAGTTCTACATCTATTGATTCCTGGACAAGTTTAACAGAACATACAGGTCTTGTTGCTGGTGATTATAGTGTGTATAAGAAGACTGGAATCATTGAATGGTTACAGAACTGTCCGAACATCCAAAGGAGGGCATTTAAGACCACCTACGCATGGGGTTTAGATAGGGACAGTACTAATGCTGAGGATATGCGTAAAGTTGAACTAGCACGCCAATTAGCAGTCTTAATAAGCATTAGACAAGTGTTACAAAGTAAAGGAACAGGTAGTCAGTTTGAAGATGTTAATGATATCTCTTTAGAAAGTATCAGTACATCTAATCAGATTGGTAATCATGTAACTTACCTTCAAAATCTTAAACACCGTATTGATGAACTATTTGATGAAATTGGAAGATTAACAGGATATAGTATGGGTTCAAGTGGAGTGTATTAAATAATGGGAAGTAAAGGTATATCAATTAGGACCAGGGTAACTAAAATTATCAATGATAAGAATAAACGTAGTGTTCTAACTTTAACACCAAAAACAGTAACTATTGGTGATAAAGGTGGTTATGAACAGAATACAGAAGTTGATGGTACTAACCAAGAGGTATATTGTATTCCAGCTAATTATGTTAAGAGTATGGTTAACCCACAAGTTATGGGATTATTAAAAGAAGGAGAGATAAGATTCTTAATTAAATATGATGAAGTCTTTGATACAGATGATGAAATTACATTTGAATCAGCATATTATCATATTAGGATGATTAAACCTATTTTTTTTAATGAAGAAACAATAGCACAATCAATAACATTATCGAGGAAATTAGATTAAAACAATGACATTACAAGAACCTTTAATAATATTTGGAACATTTACTGGAGCTGATTCATCTTATTTCCTTAAAGCTTGGAATAAGACACAAGATACAAGTTGTACAGGTGACCTTGGTAGTGATGGTAAATACTTAATAGACCTTGCTAATTGTGGTTATGCTGTGGATGATGTAGTGTTTATTAACATATTAAAAGGTGTTAAATCAAGAACAGAACAAATCACTATAACTCAAATAATGATTGATGAGGGTAGTTATGACCAAGGAACTAAAGTATTATACTATCTTCCGGAACATATTTATTCAGTTGTTTATAATTTAATTAATGATAATAAACCTGCTGCCTTTACTGATATTGATAACACTACAGAGGTTACCTGGACTTTATTAAGTGCTTATCCTGAAAAAGAACCAACATTCCCTTGTATTGTTCTTAATCCAGCTAATGTATCTTATAGTGGAATTACAATGGATAATTCACAGAGTAATGATAAAGTTAGTGTTGATATTGAGTATTACAGTAAGGTTAAATGGAAAAAGAAACGTATTGATAATGGTCGTGGTCACATGTTATTTGTTATTAGAGAATATATTAAAGATTTAGAATTTTCAGGATTATATTTAGATCAACCAAATTATTTAGAAGATAGTAATATTGATTCTTTTGATAGTGGTGATGAACAATTAAACACAGCAACTAATGTATTAAAATTAAGGTGGACAGCTTGATTACAATTAAAATGGATGCTGGTGGTGCTATTACTGGATTACGTAATGCTGGACAACTAATAAGAACAGAAGTTCATAAAACTCTAAGACAACAAGGTGAGAGTGGTAAGAGATATGCTAAGAGTATTGCACCAGTTAAATCAGGTAATCTACGAAGAGGTATTTTTTATCAAGCAACACCAACAACTTTAAAGATTAAAAGCATTGTTCCGGGAAGATTCCCCTATAACAAATGGGTTAATCAAGACCCTGGTTTTGTAACTTTAGGACCATTCAAAAGACCTAATATGAAGTATGGAATCAAAGTTGGACAAAGTTTAATCTATGGTTCAAGTCCTACTCATTGGAGATGGACAGGAACTCCTGGTTACATGAATCATACTTATTGGAGATTAAGAAAGAATTTCCCTGTAGCTTTAAATAGAAATTTAAAGAAATTAAATGAATTATAAAGGTGAATGATTATGAAATGGATTTATCAAGGAAAACGTAAACGATTATTTGGAAAGTGGTGTTATCCTGGTGATATTATTAATAATAATACTAAACCTCCTGGTGATTGGATTAAATCATCAAAGGAGAAAATAACACTTAATGATAAAGTAGGACAAAGTACTGAATCAACAAGAATTGAAGAATATAGAAAGAAATTATTGAAAGAAAAGATGAAAGAACTTAGAAAGATTGGCAAACCTTATGGTGTCAATGATAACGATAAGAAAGAACTTATTGAAGAAATAATACAAGCAAAAATAAACAAAGGTGATATATAATGGCTTTATGGAGTGCTAGACAAGCAACTATAACAGTAGGTAATGCTATAGCTGCTGTAAGTACAACTCAAAATTTTAAAACACAGTTAGATGCTGTGGGAACTAATGAACAAACAATAGAGAAAGTAACAAAGAACTGTGAATTTAAAGAACCAGAAATTTCAACTAATGAAGTTAAATTATTAGGTTCAACAAGTGGTAATCAGAATCAAGAGTTAGACCCACAAGCTCCAACAAAAGGAGAATTTACAGCTACAATGTTAATGAATCCAGAAGATGATAATGACATTGATTTGGAACAGTTTAAATTAACAGCTGATACACAACCACCATCAGGTTATACAAGATATAACTATGCTAGTGCAGCTCCTAGTGCAGGTGTTGGAATAGTAGTTACAATGAATGCAGGTAGTGGTAAACCTATTGTTCATTTCTTATTGAATAATGCAACAATAGAAACTCTTGGCGGTATGAAAGTTGATGCTGAGGGACATTCTGAACAAGAAATTAAGATAACTTCTGCATCAGATGATTGTTGGAAAGAATTTGATGTTGATGGTGGAAACTAAATAAGATGATAAAACTATTAATCGCAATTCCTTGTGGAACACCTTATGTTCCTGTAGATTTTATGATGTCTTTATTGGCTATGAATAAACCAGTAAAGCATACTTATGAATTAACTATGGGTATTGTTATTGACCATGCAAGGAATAGATTAGTAGAAAATGCACTTAAAAATGAATGTACACATATCTTGTTTTTAGATAGTGATATGACATTCCCCACAGAGATAATATCTCAATTATTAAAACATGATAAAGATATTGTTGGGGGAATCTATGTTAATAGACATAATCAAAACACAGTTGTAGCTTATAAAAAGAAAAAAGGTGAGTTATATGTTAACCTTGTTTCTGATGAGTTTAAAGGATTAATTGAAGTTGATGGGATTGGAACTGGTGCGTTATTAATAAAAACTGATGTATTCAAGAAACTTCCTAAACCTTGGTTTAGATTTGCCTTACATAAACCTTCTGGTTCAATTATATCAGAAGATTTAATGTTTTGTAAACTGGCTCAAGATAATGGATATAAACTTTATTGTGATACAGATTGTGAATGTGGACATTTAACATTACAAAATTTAACAACAAAGAAAGGAGAATAAAGATGGATAAGAAAGACATAAAAGAAGACACAACAGGTTTTGGAGTTGGACATTTTCCAATGAAATTATTTGTTGAATGGGATAAAGATTGTAGAGAGAATTTTGGTGATACAAGATGGATTAAATTATGGCAAGATCATATATTAGCTAAACAATCTCAGAAAGAAGAAGCTATGTGGAAATATATAATGGATTTGAATGATAAGGTTGATAGTTTAATGAAACAACCTGAACCTGAAAAAGAAGAAGAAGAAGAAGAACCTGATAAAGATTTTGTTCCAACATTAGGTGAACCAACTCCAAAGAAAAAGAAAGAAAAGGTGAATAAAAATGAGTAAATATGGAAATGCAATAGGAAAGTTTGAATTGAATGTAGGGGGTTTTGATAAAGAGTTAACTCCTAAAGTTGGTGATGGTAGGAGATTTACAAAAATATTAGCAAAAGGAGAAAGTGATAAAGATTTTTTATTAGATGAATTTGCTATATTTGTGGAAAAATTAATAACAAGAGAGTATCCACCAGAAAATGATGAAGAAAAAGAACAACTAAAATTGTATATTGACATGAATTTATCAGAATTACTTGTAGAAATAAATATTGCTTTTGGAAATATTACCAGAGCAGAATTAGAAAAACAAAAAAAAGATTTGCTTCAAGCAGGAAAAAAAGTAATAAAAAGCTAACTGAAAAAGATATTAGAGAATTACTAGCTAATCAAGTGGGTGCAGACTGGAAGACTTATGATGCCAATATGGCATCTAATATCTTCTATGTTGAAAAAGAACTTGGAGCATATATAACTGACGATTATCCTTTGATTAAATTAATATCACAAGTTGAACATTTACAAGAACATTATGAAAATTCAGAAAAAGAAAAAAAGAGGAATAATAACACATTAAACTAAAATGATACCCGTAAATATTGCAGTGAATGCCATAGATAATGCCACAGCTGTATTACAAAAAGTAAGATTTAGATTAGATGCAGTTTCAAATTCTATGAAGGGTTTAAATGTTGCTATGTCACAAATAACTTTTGTTAAAGATTTAAATGCTGTAAATTTAAGTCTTAATCATCAAGGTAGGATTATAGATATGAATACTAAGAAATTTATAAGTTTTGATGGTGCTGCAAAAAGAATGTTGGGTAATTTAGGAGATGGATTAGGTAAAGCAAATAAACAAGTAAGAACTTTTGATATGAGATTATTATCAGTATTATTTGCAGGTATGGCTTTACAAAGAACATTTGGTAGTGCATTAAGAAGTTTATTTGATAACTATAAAAAAGTTGGTGCAGAACAATCAGTATTTAATATTAAAACTATGGAGTTAAATGCTTCATGGACTTTCCTTAAATTTAGTATTATTGATGCTTTATCACAAAGTTCTTTATTTACAGGATTTATAGATTTTGTTATTGATCTTATTACATGGGTTAGTGATTTAACTAGTAGATTCCCTGGAATAGGTACTGATTTAGTAGTTGCTTTTAGCGTATTAGCTGCTGGTGGTACAGTAATGGTTGCTATTGCACAATTTAAATTATTTTGGGATGCTACTTTTGGTATTGGTGGATTTTTAGCAAAGAAAACAGCAGCAGGAATGGGTGCATCAGCTACCGCTTCTGGAACAGTTGCTGGTTCAGTAGGTGCTGGAATGGCACTTCTTGGAAAGATTGTAGCTGGTGGAGTTATAATTTGGATGATTGCTAAAGCATTAAATAAAGAAGCAGGTTCACCCTGGACTGCTCAAGATATGTTTGATATAACCTTTGCAGGAATTGCTGGATGGTCATTAGGTGGACCTTTAGGTGCATTTGCAGCTGCCTTTGCAGTTTTAACAATTAAAGCATTAAAAGATGGAACTATTGATGAAATTATTTCAAATATTCAAGAAAAATTACTAGGTAAGTTGAATCTACGACCAGGTGGTTATACTGCTGGTGGATTTTCAGAAGCATTACAATCTAAATTATTTAATAGAGAACAAAAACCTTCAAGTGGAGCAATACAAGCATTTGAAACTGGAGGAGGATATACTTCTCAAGGTTCAATAGATCTGCGAAAATCTGTTGAAAGAAATGCAGAAGCAACAGAAAGAAATAATGATTTATTATCTTTAATAAATCAACAAGGTGGAACTCCTTACACTGGTTAATTTTGATTTATTTTTTGAAAAGCACTTTGTTTGGATAACATTCCAAATGTAAAACCTGTTAAAATAATCCAACAAAATATCATTATACTCATACGCCATAATAAGTTTAAGTGAAATAAATCAATCATAGCACTTTTAAAAATATAATTATATAAACAAATACACACAATAGCACTTCCAAATATTGCAATTTTATTGTTTGGTTCCATAAGAACTAATAAAATAAAGAAGTATATAAATGTTTCGGAAATGAGGTAACAAAATGACTACAATTTTTATCAAGGATACTGGCATAATTAAACCCGGACAAGAATCAGGTACAGCTTATATTGGATTAAACATAGTAAATAATGGTTCAGAGCTTCCTTTAAAAGTTACAAGAATTAAATATGGTAGAGGTGTTTCTTTTGATAATACTCCCTCACCTGGTTCAGATACTACTTCTGGAACTAATACTTTACCTTACCTTAATTTTGTAAGTATTAATAGTGCAGTAATAACTTTAAGTGGTCAAATAACAACAAAAGGAGATTTAAGTAGTAATTTAAATACTATTAATAAGATAACTGAAGGAAATACTACTTCAATTAAAGATTATGATAATTCAAATACAACTAATGAAATAGAAATATTATATTTATTAGATAGATTAACGCAAACTAAAGGCTATAAAGAATTATATTATAAAAGTGATACGGCTGATAATTTTATTTATGGGATTGGAAAAAAAGATGATCATACAGTTATAGGTGCAGCATACAGGCATCTTCATGTTAGAGTTAAAAGTATAGATATTACTGAATTACCAACTAGTAATATGATTGATTGGAATATAACTTGTGAAGTTGAAAGAGGAGAATAAATGTCAATATTACTTAAACAATTAAAAATATATAATCAATCTAATCCAAACATTTATACTGAAATAAATGATGATGAAAATATTACTGTTAAGATTAGTTTAGATAATAAAGGTTCTAATATGCAAATTACATTAAAAAATGCTTATAAAGAACATATCATAGATAATAATTT
>Ga0075125_10001276_pt1 | contig 12113 bp, 17 predicted proteins | sample AntAceMetag02UKN_FD_69810 | JGI IMG/M metagenome (GOLD analysis project Ga0075125, IMG submission 69810) | Saline lake microbial communities from Ace Lake, Antarctica - Antarctic Ace Lake Metagenome 02UKN | ecosystem: Environmental > Aquatic > Non-marine Saline and Alkaline > Saline | place... | reverse complement strand
CTGATAGTATATTTGAAAAATCAATATTAATTTTAAAATATTATAATAAATGAAAAAAATACAATTATTTTTCGTATCTTGTAACTTATGAATTATTTTAATAAAACCACCATCATAATAGGTACTTCTGAATCTAAAGGAATAAAAGTATTTGATACACAATTAATAATAAAAGCTAAATTAATGTTGGATATATGTAATTTTAATTTAAGATTAGATTTTACTAAATATCAAATTAGTGTTGATAATGTAATATCAAATAAAGAATACCTGTCTAGTTATAATGTTGGTACATTTTTTAAACCTAAAAAACGTTTCATCAATACACTTTTACGAGAAAATGTTTTGAAACCATATACATACAATGGGTGGAGTACAGATGAATATTGTGGAATCACCTTAACTGAACTGTTTATCGATATCAATGAAAATATATTTATAAAGAGAATCTTAAAATTAAATAAAATCAAAAAATCATTATCAAAAAAGACACATTGACAGATTAATATATAAATTTCTGTCAATTTGACTTATTTTTTTTGATGGCACACAATTTGACTATATTGGTGTAAGAATGTTTTAAACATCAAAAAAGAATAATTAAAGATATGTTATTAAAAAGAAACGAAGGTTGGGATCACAATCTTCCAACAATGAACGAATATTTAGAAAAATTTTTCGGAGGAAATGTTATAACCGATAAACCTATATTCACAAATAAGAAAGTGAATATTACAGAAAATGAAAGTATATACAATCTTTCATTTGAAATCCCTGGATTTAGTAAAGAAGATGTGAATATTGAATTGAATGATGGTATCATTACAATATCAAGTCATGTTGAAAAAACTAATGAAAATTACATCACTAAAGAATATACTAAAGAATCATTTGAAAGAAGTTTTTACTTACCAGAAGATGTAGATTTAGAAAATATTGATGCAAGTATGATAAACGGTATCTTATCTATCACTTTAAATAAAAAAAATATAAAGGAAGATACAACAAAAGTTAAAAAGATAGATATAAAGTAAATGATAAGTGTTTATATTATAAATACTTAAATTAAAAATTAATAAAAATTAAGAATGCAAGGAAAAGTAAAATTTTTTAATGAAACTAAAGGTTTTGGTTTTATTATTGAAAACGAATCAGGAAGTGAATATTTTGTTCATGTTTCTGGAATCAATGAAAGTACACTAAATGAAAATGACGAAGTTAGTTTCGAATTAGTGGACGGTAAAAAAGGATTAAACGCAGTTAACGTATCATTAATATAAAAATTAAAAGATAATTAAATGTATACCCAAGTCCTAAAGTAATATCTATTTTAGGACTTGGTTTTAAATTAATCACAAAAGAAGAAATAAATATTAACAAAAATTAAAAAAAGAAAGAAAAATTATGGAAAAATGTATTGGAATTGATTTAGGAACCACAAATTCTTGTATATCTGTAATAGAAGGGGGTGTACCTGTCGTTATATCTAATAGTGAAGGAAAAAGGACAACACCATCTATTATAGGTTTTACAGAAAGTGGAGAAATAAAGGTTGGCGAACCAGCTAAACGTCAAATGGTAACTAATCCAGACACTATTTATAGTGTTAAAAGATTAATAGGGAAAAAATATAGTGATATTAAACACCTTAAATTTCCCTTTAAAGTAACTGAATCTAAAAACGGGATACCTGTTATTAATGTTGGTGATAGACAATATACACCACAAGAATTATCAGCTATGATTCTTCAAAAGATGAAAAAAACTGCTGAAGAATATTTGGGTCATGAAGTAACAAGCGCTGTTATTACTGTACCTGCATATTTTAACGATGATGAAAGAACTGCAACAATAGAATCAGGTAAAATTGCAGGTCTTGAAGTAAAAAGAATCATTAATGAACCAACTGCTGCTTCACTAGCTTATGGTTTAGATAAGATTGATGGTGATAAAAAAATAGCTGTGTTTGACCTTGGTGGTAAATAAAATCTGCCTCCAATATTTATATTATCGTTCTTATAAATATTAAAAATCTATTAAATTGCTGGAAACTCCTTAGAGTTTATAATACTACAACATAAAAAGTAATTTTAAGTGTGAATGTTAAAAAATTATAAAATTGGACAATCAGCAGCCAAGTTTCATCGAAAGATGAAAAAGGTTCAACGACTAGGAAAAGTAATCTAAGTAAAATATAAGATAAAATTCCCACGAAAAGTAGAAAAAAGTGGTACATTCGATATTAATATATAATTAAAAATAATATTAAATGTATGAACGAAACAAAGTTCTTTGAAATATTGAGTAAAAAAATTAACTATCTGATAATAGATAATATTATATTGAGTGGTGGTACATTCGATATAAAAATTGAAAAATCTATATATTCAGATAAAGATACAAAACGATTATACTTTAATGAAAAATTAATAAAACTTCACAATACTAAAATTAATTATAATTGTAATATTTGTAATGAAGATAACACAATTTTATTAAAACGTTTTTTATCTAAAAAATCATTAGTTTGTAGAAAATGTAAAGAATTAGATTTTAATAAAAGAAAAAACCAATCAGAATATATTAAAAATTCATTTTTGAAATATAATATAGTCAAACCAAAAAAGAATAAGGTAAAAAAAATAAAAGAAAATTATATTGGTAGTTCTAATAAATCATTTCAAAATGAAATAATTGAATTCAAAAATAATTATTATAATAATCATATAACAAAAAATGAATTTGATTTATTGAAACATAAAATTTTTAAAGTGAATAATTATATTTATAATGATGATTTTGTATTTTATGAACATTTAAAAACAAATAATCAATTAAAGTATTCATCTTATTTACATGATATAAAAAATAATATATTTATAAATTTCAATAATATTGATTTTGTTTGTGATAATTGTGATGTTATATTTCATACTACCAGAACAGCAAAGGAAAAAATAAAAAATCATAAAATTTTATGTAAAACATGCTATTTATCAAATAAAACATTTAAAATTAGACATAAATTAAATGTAAATGGTGATAAAATTACATATCAAAGTCAACCAGAATTAAAATTAATTAATTATTGTAATAAAAATAAAATAATTATTTTGAATGGTAATATTGTTAAATATTTTTTTGATGGTAAAGAAAGAACATATAATATAGATTTTTATATACCATCTAAGAATTATTTAATAGAAATAAAAGATAATCACATTTGGCATAAAAAACAAATATTAAGCGGTAAATGGAAAATAAAAGAAAAAGTTGCTAAAAAATATGCTAAACAAAACAATTTAACATATAAATTAATTTTTACTCAATATTTAAATGAATTTTTAAACACTTTTTAAGATATAGTCTGGACTATATGGAAACATATAGAAGTTAAGATAAAGAGCTTAACGTTAACAAATTGGGAACATTTGATATTTCTATTCTTGAACTAGGTGATGGTGTATTTGAAGTTAAATCAACCAACGGTGATGTAAATCTTGGTGGTGATAACTTTGATGATATAATCGTACAACATCTTGTGGATGAATTTAAGAAAGATTATAATATTGATTTAAGAGATGATAAACAAGCTTTCCAAAGAATTAGGGAAGCAGCTGAAAAAGCTAAAATTGAATTATCTTCATCATCACAAACAGAAATCAATTTACCTTATATTATGCCTATTGATGGTGTACCAAAACACTTAGTTGTTACTCTTACAAGAGCTAAATTTGAATCAATGGTTGATTCACTTCTTACTAAGTTAAAAGTACCTTGTCAAAAAGCATTGAAAGATTCAGGTTATAAGGCTAAAGATATTGATGAAGTAATATTAGTTGGTGGTTCAACAAGAATTCCATCTGTACAAGAACTTGTTAAAGGTATATTTGGTAAAGAACCATCTAAAAACGTCAATCCCGATGAAGCTGTTGCAGTTGGAGCAGCAATCCAAGGTGGTGTATTAACAGGAACTATTAATGATGTCCTTTTACTTGATGTTATTCCAATTTCAGTAGGAATTGAAACAATGGGTAATGTAATGACAAAATTGATTGATGCTAATACAACCATACCTACATCAAAATCACAGGTTTTCTCAACTGCATCTGATAATCAACCAAGTGTAGAAATACACGTAATACAAGGTGAAAGACCTATGGCAAAGGATAACAAAACCTTGGGTAGATTTCACCTTGACGGTATCCCACCTTCAATGAGAGGAATTCCACAAATTTCAGTAATTTTTGATGTTGATTCTAATGGTATCCTTGAAGTCTCCGCCCACGATAAAGGAACTGGTAAAAAACAATCAATTAGAATTGAAGGTTCGTCTAATCTTTCTGATTCAGAAATTGAAAGAATGAAACGTGAAGCAGAAGAAAATGCAGACGCTGACAAGAAAGTTAAAGAAGAAGTTGATGCTCTTAACCAAGCTGATTCAATGATTTTCAATACCGAAAAACAAATGAAAGAATTTGAAGATAAGTTCGAAGGAACTGAAAAAGAAGATTTGAATAAACTTGTTACTGAATTGAAAGAATCTCATAAAGCTAAGAATCTTGAAAAGATCAAAGAAGATGTAGAAAAGATTACTACTAAGTGGAATGAAATTTCAACAAGGATATATAGTCAGACACAACAACCACCAACAGATGATGGTGGGGGAAATAATGACCCCGAAGTTGAAGATACAGACTTCGAAGAAGTAAACTAAAAAGAAAAAGGTGATAATTATTTATCACCTTTTTTTATATATAACACAAAAGAAATATATTATCATGATTAAAAAATATAATACATTCAATAATTTTACAGAAAATATTCAAGAAAATAATATGGACAATTCGAATCCTCGCAAATTAACAGATAATGAATTAAATCAATTCTTGATTAAAGATATTAAAAAATTGAAAGTTCAAATAGGTCAATTAAATAGTTATATAGAAGAACTTGGAGAACCAGTTAATGTTGGTAATTTAACAATAGATGAACGTACTGAAATTAAAAAAGAAACATTTTACAAAGAACAATTAGAACATATACAAAAACTCGAATCTATTATTAAAAAATTACGTAAAGATAATGATGATCTTATGGTAAATCTAATAAAATATAAAAACCAATAATTGAAGATGTAGATTTTGAAGGAGTTTTTTAATATAAAAAAGGTGATAATTATTTATCATCTTTTTTTTATATATAATAATATGAAATATTTATATTTATATGAAAATTTTGATAATAATCGAATATTGTATCATGGGTCATATGAAAAACATAATTTTGAGACACATGGAGATATATATGATGGTACATTTTTTTCAATAAATATGAATGAAGCCAAAAGTTATGGAAAATATTTATTTGAAATTAAATTAAAACCAAGTATTAAAATTTTTGATATTTTTAATGATAAAGAATGTAATAAATTGATGAATACATTTGGTACATTATATGATAATTATTATGATGAAGATGATGAAAAATATAATATAGAAACTGTACAACAATTACAAGAAACATCCGATAGTTGGAATCCATTAGAAAATACTGATGGTGTTTTAGATTGGATTAATGATGAATACGATGGTGTTTTAATGTTAGAAGGCGGAACTAAAACAGTATTATTATTTGCACCAATTAATGAAAAAATTTTATATAAAAAATTAATATATGAAAGATAATAAAAAGTTTACTTTTTATTTCTTGCTAACCAAGCATTGGAATAAGTTATATAATCTGTAACTTCATCCCCAAACCAATCAGGAATATCAAAATTCTTAATACTAAATTCACTTTCGTAAGATTCGATTTCTACTAATTGTAACCCATCTTCAAATATATCAACGACCATTAATACATAATGGTCTATTTCTTTTTTATATCTTGTCTTTTTAATGGTTGGGTATTTATCCATTTTATCTTTGAATTTAACCCACTTAGATTTTTTACTATATTTATCCCTTTTTAAACCTTTACCTTGTATTACATCAATATAACACCTTTGTTCATTATCATTATATAATCTAACACGGATTGATTCATAATCAGTAGGATCAGTTAAATACCATTGTTGTACTTCTTCTTTTCTCCAATCAGATAAATCGGGTAATTCTTTTATTAAAAATTTTCTTTCTATTTGGTGTTTAATCTTCACCTAATATTTTATTGATTTTTTCTTCTATCAAAACTACCAATTCATTATTATTGAAATAGTTTTCACATTTTGATGAACAAAATTTATACCATATTAAGCCATCTGTTGTATTTAATAATGCAGTGAAGTCTTTTCTACATACTGTACATTTTGATGTAACTTTTATAAAATTATTTTTCACCACACATTGTTTAATTTTATCTATATATTATTTATTTTGGGTGAAAATCTCTATATCTATTAGAATAATCTCGACAAACATCTAAACAATTACCCCTACAAATAGGATCTTTGTGTGTATCGAAATTTAAAAAATAATCATATCTTTCTTGTCTCATATTTGGACCAACTTTACCAATAGGTTCACCACCTTCTCTCATATGTATTATACATTTAAACATATAATCACCAGCTATGATACTATCATCTAACATAAGAGGACACTGGTTAGAATCTTCATCACCGATACCTCTTACATTTATACCTTCTGCAAAATGATTTATACGGTATCTAAGAATAGGATACTTGTCTTTTATTTCTTGTGGTACTTCATGTAATCTTGGTATTGGTTCATTCCATTGTGCAGAACTTATTATTCTAATATCAGATACTCCAAGTGAATCAGCAAATTTAATTGTATCAATTGTACTATCAATGTTTTCAGGTGTTAATACAACTCCAACATTTACATAAGTTCTTTCAGAAAGTTTTCTGATATTTTCAACAACCTTATCCCATGAACCTTTAACCCCACCTGACATCTTATCACCATCAATAGCACAACAAGCATCTAATGAAATAGAAAAATCATTAGCACCAGCACCTATTAATTCTTGATAAAGTTCCCATTTGTTAGAACCATTAGATGAAATAGCAATCCTACTAATACCTTTTTCTTTTGAATATCTTACTATCTCAACGATGTCTTTATGTAGTGTTGGTTCACCACCTGAAAATCTTATATTTTCTAAAGGTTCACCTTCACACCAATAATCTATATTTTGTTTGATCTCTTCTAATGATAACTGTTTTAATTTTCTATCACCATATATTTCATCTTTTAATCCTCTACAATACGGACAAGAAAAATTACACCGCTCTAAAAGAATTAATTCGCACCTCATCATTCTACTATTAATGTTTGTATTTTTTACTCTATTATCTGATAATGAATAAAATCCTATTTCTTCTAATTTCATGTTTTTAAAAATTCGTTTAATTGTTCAATATTATTTTCTTTTTTACCATATATTTTGTGAAATTTTTTATGACATTCTTCACATAATGTTATACCATTATCTAAATCTAATGATTTTTCAGGATATGCATCATAATTAAAAATATGATGAGCATTTAACTTTGAAGCTAAATTACATTTTTGACATACTTTATCCCTTTTTCTAATTTTTTTAGACCAAGATGAAAACATCCCACTATGTTTTATTCTATTTAATCTATTGATATTAGTAATGCCACCTTTCCAAAATTTATTATTTTCCCCTGACATTTGTTCACTTCTAAGACAACCACATGATTTAGTTAAACCATGATTTAATGATGTTGAACGACAGGTTACTTCATTACCACATTCGCATTTACATATCCACATAGATTGTTTATCTGCCTTTTTAATTACTGTTAATCTCCCAAAAACTTTCCCTATTAATTTTACTCTTGTTTTATCTTTATTTTTATATACACACCCACAATCCGATATTCGACCATTTCTTAATTGTGTAGTTAAAACAACTTTGGAATTACCACAATCACAAATACAATTCCATTTAGTAAGAACATAGTCACCACTATCATGTAAATTTATAACAGTTAATTTTCCAAACTTATGATTTGTTAAATCTATAAATCTCGTTTTTCTAGCACATTTTTTACAAGATGGGATTTCATTTCTTGTAAGTTGTTCACGGGATAACATTGTCTTATTACCACAATCACAATAACATTTATATATTTTTAAAGAACGAGATTTTCCTGTGCTTTTTTCACCACATTTTTCAATAACTAAAACCTTGCCTATTTTTTTATTTAAAAATTCCATGATTTTTTATTTCTATATATTAAAATAAAAAAACCAAAATTACAATATTCTGTAATTATCATTTCACATCTTTGCATTTGTGATGTTAATGATGTGTTCTTTACCCTTTCATCTGTTAAGGTATAAAATCCTATATCTTCTAATTTATTTTCCATTTATTATTTTATTAATTTTATTATTTCTAATTATTGTTAATGGTTGTGGTATTATTTCAATTGTTCTTGTAAGAGGGTGGTTAATATCTCTACTCACTTTAATGTTATAATTTATTAATCTTTCTTTTAAAAATATTTGTAATCTATTATATATTTCTTTTTTACTTGATGCATCTGTATATGGTAAAAGGGAAACTATATACATTTCTCTATTTAATAAAACGGTAGTTTCGATTTGTGCCAAATAATAATGACGATTACCATAAAATTTCTGCAAGTAATCTTGACTATGTTTTATTATTTCTTTACAAATATCAATACTCATTTATTTTATATTTCAGTTTTTATTATTTATATTTTTCCGAATTCAATACCTTCAAATTCATTAGGATTCATTATATTTTTTTCCGCATAATAATCTGATATACCCCGATTATAATATGTCATATGGTATATAGTTTCAAATATATCTCCATTTGGCTTAACATTGTTATGATTCTTATACTTAATATCTACTGTTTGTTGTATTACATTTATATCATCATATTTAAAACTATGTAACATTTTTATTATTTCACATTTAGTATATTTTTCAACTCTTTCATGGAAATCATAATCTTCAAACCCGTAACCTATCATTTTTTCATTATAACCACCTAATTTATAAAAATTAGTTCTACTTATTCCAACAACACCAATACATTTCATATCTTTTAAATATACATTATTAATATCTTTCAAAAAAATCGTATTATAATATTCTAATATATTTAAGTTTATTTTATTATCACAATCTAAATTAAATAAAACTGATCCGTTTGAATGTTTATACGCTATATTTTTAGCATGACTAACTGAAAAAAATTCTTTATCTTCTATTTTAGTATAAATTAATAATCCAGAATCTATACATTCTTGATAATTATCAATTATAAATTCATGTAATCCATCCTTTGAATCATAATTACATAAAGAAATTTCAAATTGATTATCATTATTATCATTGAATATCTTAATTGCATTGATGTTAATATCAATTGTTTGTAATAGATATTCTAATCTATTCATGCATGTTGTACATAATGAAATTATCATATTAATGGAATTTTTCAATCATTTTTTCTAAAGTTGTTTTTATATCATAACCATTTCTATGAAATTGTTCAATATAATCAAATGTTAAATTATATTTATCACACACATTTCTAATAGTATCTATTTCATCAGTTAATTTAAAAGTGTGAAAGAATATTTCATCACCAGAAAAAGCTCTACCGATTACATAATCTGATTTTAATTCTGTGAAAGCTTTTTTGAATATATCATTTACTTTGGTATAACCTAATTCTTTATTCATACCTCTAACATCATCAAAATCTAATAAATATAATTTAGCATTATCACATGCTTCTTCCATTAGATATTCAAATCCATTTCTTGTATAGATATCAAAATATCTATCTTTTATTAATGTGTTTATTAATTTTTTATTCATAATTTCCAATATTTTATTTAATTTATGTGATCTATAATCAGGTTCACCCCATGTTCCATTTAATTCATGTTTCCAAGAATCTCTAAAATAAGGGAATCTACTTGACATAGCATAACTTTAGTTTTTTATATATAGTATATAAAATAAAAAAAGTTACCTATGATAAAGGATTTAATTAAAAATAAGATAGAAGAATGTTACCTTACCAATGAATCATTTGGTAAATTATTAAATATAAGATTTGATGGTAACTTAACAGATGTGGTTTTTTCTGAACTAAATGATTTCATTCTTAGTAATGATGATGTATATGAATCTAATAATTTAATGAATTTGATATATGAATCTTTTTTAGAACTCGATGAAAGTAGATTTACTCATTTTCTTAGGAATATGGTAAATGAACACCCTGACAGGGATAGAACATATTCACATATGATAAATGATATAAAGGAAAGTTTAGATACTACATATCAATTACCAAGAGAATATTATTCAAAAACTAAGTATGATTTAAATAAAGAATGTGATAAGTTATTTCTTGAAGGAAAATTCTTACAATTAAAAAATACACGACAATTTATTAATGATAATTTTAGATTAGAAAGATATGAATCATTTGTATTTGAAAATAGAGATTTAGCAAAAGTTTTATTAAAGAAAAATGATTTAGATGAAACTGATAGGGTTTATATGAGAATCAGAGAATTACTTGCTGATAAACCTAATCTATTAGGATTGTTTACATATTATAACAAAGTTGAAAAAATTGGTTTTGGTAGATTACAAACACTTTATCGTTCAATAATGAAAAATACTGATATTTTAGATAAGTTACCACAACAGTTGAATCAATATATGGCAAGGAGAGGTAATTTCCGAGGACCATTTACAATGGAAGATGGTAGAACTTATAATACATTCTTTGAGCAATTAGAAGATGATTTATTAAAATTAGAAGAAATACATAAAGCTAAAATATTTGCTGATGCATATCCAGGTGAAATAAAAAGAGATTTACATTTGAATAGTGACTTCCAAGAAATTATAAGAGAACTTACAAACAATACAGATAAATCAAAAGAAAAATTAGCATTATATAAAAATTTTTGGTTGAATAAAGTATCAAGATATAAAACACAAGAAGAACTTATTGCATCATTAACTAACTTTGTATTTGCTGATAGTAATGTAGAAGATATAAAAAGACAAGTCGAAAGTAATTATCAATTAAAAATGGCTTTCTATGATGGTGAACTTATGGTTGTAAGAGTTTTATCTTATGATGCTATTCAAAGTATTGGTTCAGATACTTCATGGTGTATTAAAGATTCATTATCATATTGGACTGATTATGTTAGTGATAATAATGTTCAATTAGTGATAATGGATTTTACTATACCAAGAACATCACCAATGAGAAAAATAGGTGTAACAATTAATAGTAATGGTAATTTTAGTACTGCACATAATATTAATGATAGTTATGTAAACCAAGATCAAATTAATAAAATATTAGAAAAAGGAAATGTAACATTGTCTGATATGTTTGAAGTTGCTAAAGAAATGGGTTCTAATGAATATTATGAAGAAGAAGATATTTCTAATGATTCTTATAGAGGTTGGTAAAAAAATAAAAATAAAACAAATGACACAATTAACATTCGGAGATAAAAGATTACAATTTGATGGTGGAACATATTTAACAATACCAACACCAGATTTATCATTTAAAATCACAGTAGATACAACAAAAGCAGGAAGTGCAAGCGATACTATTATAATTCCAACAACAGGATCAGGGTTTGACTGTGAGGTATTTTGGGGCGATGGTAGTTCAAATACTTATACAGGAACACCTGGGCTTACTACTATTCAACATACTTATGATGTTGGTGGCATAAAACAGATCAAAATTGTTGGTACTTTTCCAAGAATATACTTCAATAACACAGGGGATAAACTGAAATTAATAAGTGTTGATAATTGGGGTAATTATGGGGATGGTGTTAGTATTCAGAACAGTGCTTTTAGGGGGTGCGCTAATAATATAAGTATAGCAGATGATTGGAAATTGGATACAGTATTAATTAATGGATCATGGATGTTTGCTAGTACAAAAATAACTTCATTACCTGATAGTATGTTATTATCATCTTTAGTTGATGGTGAAAGAATGTTTTATTTAGGAAATTTAATATCATTACCACCAAATATGACTTTGGATAATTTAGAGCATGCAGAGTA
>Ga0075125_10001273_pt1 | contig 12119 bp, 11 predicted proteins | sample AntAceMetag02UKN_FD_69810 | JGI IMG/M metagenome (GOLD analysis project Ga0075125, IMG submission 69810) | Saline lake microbial communities from Ace Lake, Antarctica - Antarctic Ace Lake Metagenome 02UKN | ecosystem: Environmental > Aquatic > Non-marine Saline and Alkaline > Saline | place... | reverse complement strand
GTAAATAGCAGTTGAGCCTTTTTACAATCGGCATCACTGTGCTTCCATCCGTTATTTTTCTTGTTAAAATTTGCATATGTGTAATTATCCTTTGAAATGTGCTTTTTCTCGATGATGGTTCTGGGCTTTGACTTACATCCATAGTAAAATACAGGGTTATATTCCAACAAGTCTTTTGAATTATAATATAACTGATTATCAAACATAATCGTTTGAGGAATATGCACGTGGTCAACTTGGTTTTGGTCTTGCATTTTTATGTTTATAACAACTTTAATGCAAACTGAATGTTATTTTATAAATCATTTTTTTGGAAAAAATGAAACAATAAAGAAAACAAAAAAGACAATTGTAAAAAAGATAGAAAACATGGGAAACGCAGAATCACAAAGAAAAGTAAACCCACTAAAAACCCCTTTAGTGCAAGAATATAAACAAATGAAATCAATCAAAGACATAAATCAAAAGTACGACATACATTTAAACGCAACATTGTATGACGAGATGGACACGGTAAATGTATTTAATTCAGTCGCAAGTATGAATGTAGAAACGACAGATTTGGACATGATGAATAAGTTAAACATTCGAGGAGTATATCACAAAAAGGTAACAAAGAATTATGCAGAAATGGAAAAGTACTATGTAAAAAGCATAAGTCTTGGAAATATACAGTCAATGCTGTCGTTTGCAATGTATTATGAAGATGTGACACATAATTATGTAAAAATGGGAAAGTACTATGAAATGGCAATACAGAAAGGAAACTGTGACGCAATGATAAATTTAGGAAATTATCATCAAAATGTAACAAAAAAATATATAGAAATGGAAAAGTATTATCAGATGGCGATAAACAAAGGAAATAGTGATGCTATGGTAAACTTGGGAGTTTACAATATGGTTGTAACGAAAGACTATCTAAAAATGGCCAAGTACTATGAAATGGGGATAAAAGAAAAGTCGGCAAACGCAATGTATAATTTTGGATATTACCATCAAACTGTAACAAAAGACTATGTAGAAATGAAAAAGTATTATGAAATGGCGATAAAAAACGGTGATGCGGATGCAATGGTAAAGCTAGGAGACGATCATAAAACAGTATGTATGAAGAGATAAACGACACATGTAAAAATGAGTAAACATGTAAAATAAAATATAAATAATAATAAAATGGAAGCAATTGAACGAATATGTTTATGTGGTATGTTAGTGTCAACAATTTTATTGTGGTTTATTCAGTACGTAAATAATAGTTTGGCAAAAAGAATGACATTAATGGAAATGACTCGGCCCCCACCCCTAGAAATGACATTAATGGAATTGGCAAAAAGAATGACATTAATGGAAGATAAGATATTAGTGTTAGAAAAAAAGAAGACAAAATATAAGGATAAAGTAAAACATAAGGATAAAAACGATGAACTAACATATGCATAAAAACAAGATAAAAATATAGTTAATAAGTAAAGAAGAAAATATGACAGTTCGCATTCGTGCTCATGCATACGAAACGTATATAACAAATATATTAACAAAACACGATATGTATCCAAAAGTAAGTGAACCAACCCTTTTAAAAAAAGACTCGGAGCAAGAATTAAACCCAAATGAAAAACCGAAAAAAAGAAAAAAAGAAAAGGTAAAAGTATTGACTGCAATAGAAAAGAACAAAGTACAGCAAGAAGTTCCTACGGCAGAAAGTCCAGAGTTAATATATTCAAACAATTATCGGATCGAGACACTAAAGACATTTATGAAAATGTATAAATTAAAGCAGTGTGGGTCAAAACAAGAACTACAGAATCGTCTATATGGTTATTTAGTATTGTCGCCACGTTTATACAAACTGCAGGCGTATGTTCGTGGCTTAACAATACGAAATGGATTGGCACTTCATGGTCCAGCAGTATTAAAACGTAAGAAGTGTAATAATATAACGGATTTTGTAACACTGGATGATATAAGCTTGATACCAATAAAAAGGTTTTTTAGTTTTGCGGACGAGGATGGTTTTGTGTATGGGTATGATATATTGTCGCTGTATTCGCTGATGAAGCGAAATGATACTTGTGGTCAAATAAAGAACCCATATAACCGCAAACCATTAAACGTAACCACAGTAAACCAGTATTATAAATTGTTACATTATCATAAAAAACGAAATGAACTGCCAAATGATATAGGATATATTCCTGAGCAAATATATATACCTCCACCAAATCCCAGAAGAGATGAATTGTTGATAAGACTGAATGAAACGAGACACGAAGAACCAGAACTTCGTATAAATCGAATAGTAGAGCAGTTTAACAGAGACTTGTACCCACTTTTAGATTTAGAGCGAATCATATCAAATCTGGTACCAAGGGAGCAGATGTCTTTATTGGAGGAACTGCAAGATATTTGGATGTTTCGGTCAGAGTTGACAGAAAGAATACACCAAGAACTAAACCCGCTAGGGGGGTCCATGTTTCCTAGCAGACGACAGCTGGAGCATTTAGTGAATCGGAATTCAAGCATATTGTCAATAATGCTGACAACGTTAGAAAAAATAATTTGGGGTGCGATGGATACAGAATGGAGTCACTTGAGCGAGTATTTTATAATAGGTGCATTAACTTTAGCGTCAGCAGAGGCACGGGAATTGGTTCCGTGGATGTATGATGCAGTAAGGTACGATAATAATGAAGTTGACGGGTGGTAAGGTGAAGAATTACTAAATAGAACGGAAATAAAAAAACACAATTATTATTCGGAGGCCGGAAAATATATTTTATCTGGATTTTTTTCTAGCAACTGTATAGCACCTTTTGACGAATTACCAGACAACATACCCCAATCTATTTTATCTTGATTTTTTTCTAGCAACTGCATGGCACCTTCTGACGAATTTTTAGACAACCAAAACCAATCTATTTTATCTTGATTCTTTTCTAGCAACTGCATGGCACCTTCTGACGTATTTTTAGACAACCTTTCCCAATTTATTTTATGTTCATCAATCCAATCTAATAAAGACATTGTCAATTTAACATCCATGGTTTTATATTTAATTATTACATTAAATATTTTTATTTCATTTTTAGTTAAAGTTAAGAATTACTTAACAGAACAGAAATTAAAAAACACAATTATTATTCGGAGCAAAACTCAAACCCATTGACTCCCCAGTTTTTAAACTTGGGTATATTGCGAGGATGAAACCTATTCTTTATCAAGTCTTCTTTAAACAACATACAGTTATCTTTCATTTTATTATAGTCATACTTGAATATATACGGCTTTTTAAACAAATACTGCCAATGTATTTTATCTTGATTTTTTTCTAATAACCGCATAGCACGTTCTGACGAATTTTCAGCTATTGTAGTTTATGTATTTGTATGATTGTATTGTGTATAGCATATTTTAAATTTTTATTATGAATTACACTTTCTGCAAAGTTCATAAATGCAGAACATCGAGGGTTTTTTCGTTCATTCCAAACAATAGACTGTATAATCTTTTTTAAAACACATATTTCTCCTATATTTCCACTCTGAGCCAAGGATTTTATTTGCTGAATAAACTGTGTTATATTTTTGCGTGTTAATGTATTTGTTTCTTTATTTATTTCTTTATTTTTATTTGTATTCATAATTTGCTTGTAAAGTGTTTCATACACTAAATCATTAATCACAACTTGGCTACAAACCATAGTATGACTTGCATATATTTGCATTATGTTAATCATACTTCGCATATCTGACTGAAATTGTCTCTGAATATCTTGTAAAACATCAACACTTAAATTCATGTTTTCACACGTAGATATATTAGTTAAAAATGCCATCATGTTTGTTACAGGTAGTTGGTTAAACCGTATCTTAATAAAATTAGTCTGTAGTTTCTCATCAATTTTACCAATATAGTTGCATATAAGACAAAATCGAACATTATTGTCAATTGATGTCTGAATTAAATATCTTAAAGCCTGCTGAGCTACCTCAGTCATATAATCAACTTCATCCAAAATAACAAACTTGGTTCCTGGAAAAAAAAGTTGTTTTGTATGCACAAACTGATGAATTTGAGTTCGGACTACATCTACACCTCTGTCATCTGATGCATTTAAATGAATAGTTAACGCATGGTGCTTTTGTCCTAAAGTTTGGTGATATTTTTTAACTAGGTTTATAATAGCAGTTGTCTTGCCAGTTCCTGGTGGACCGTAAAAGATAACATTGGGAAAATCTTTTGTTTTAATTATATTTGACAATATGCGTTTATTTACATCACTCAATATTACTTCATCCAAATTAGTCGGCTTGTATTTTTCTACCCACGGACTTTTATTATTAACTTGATTTATTTCCATAATTAATAAAAAATAAAGAATAACTAATTAACATTATTGTTTATTTCTATATTGTTTTAAATTTAAATATACTTAATACATGTTCATACGGTACATTAATTGTGCGACCATTGGACTTCTAGCACCCATGGTCGCCATCATCATAACAATAAACGGCAAAAGCACTAAAAACCACGAAATCGAAGAATACCCCTTCTTGCACAAAAAGCATAAAGCATATGTCCACAAAAGAATAAAAATAAACTTCATGGCCACCGAAATAATAGGAGCGTTGTTAAATAACGCAATTATGCCACCAAGTACCGAAACAACAAAATAAATTCTAGCTGGAGTGCACATTTTGTAAAACTTGTCCATACTCATTTTATATTATTAATATCCCTCAACATTTTATCTTTTTTGCTGTTGTTTTTTTTATTTAACATTTGTCTTATAATTTTTGAAGATTTATCAAAGATTTACCATTTTCATATTTGTAATTTTTGTTTCATCACATTTATTTTTAAAAAACCAAGTTAAATGACGACACATTTCCATCCAATCAATGGTTTCGTATTTATTATATGTAGCACCATCGGAAGTTTCGTCAAATATATACATATTTGTATCAAGGTTAAACCGAATGTGATGATAAATACCCAAACCAATACCTCCCCTATATAAGATACAAATGTTTAAGTTTATATCTCGGTTAAATAAACCAGCTTTATTAAATACAAAAACTTTAGTAAAATAATAATTATTAAAAACATGTTTGTCACATATTTCAAACAAATTATGTTCTATTTTTCCAGTATTTTTTACATAATGGTCAATGTCTTTCTGTATACTTAAATCTACTTGAAAATATACTTTAGTTAAACCTTCCATTATTAAACATATAAAAAATGTCTTTATATGTTTTTATGTTTATGTTTTTATGTTTTTATGTTTTTAAAATCTAAAACAAGTCATATTCATTATCTGCTTCACCCATTTCACCTAATCCTGTATCAAATGCTTCAATAGTATTCTCCATAATAGCAGAGTGCTTCAATATGGTTGCACATGCATCCTCACTATTCAGTTCTGCTTCTATATCTGCATACTTCTTTGCTATGTTTTGCGACTTGTTAGCAACTGGAGGTAAAGACAGAATCACGTCCATGTCAAGCATTATCTGACACACATTAGTACCAAAGAACCCCTCTTGTCCACACATAATATTGGCCGATATCCCACGCATTACGTCTAGTTCTCCATGTCTTGCCGCTCGTAAAAACATTTCAGGCGTCATCTCAAACGACGCCTTAGCAATCGGACCAATATCATCCTTGCTGGTACCATGAATACTAAATGGCAATATTCTGTGTGTATATGTCATTCGGTCGCAAAATAAAGAAGTATGATGATAGTTTAGATACCCACTTCCCGTAAACTCAAATACACCAGTTAGTTCAATGTAAATTGTCTGTCTAGCTGCTTCTATACCTAATACGTTATATGTTTCGACAATATCATTGGTAAACGTCCGGTTGGCATCAACTAACTGGTCCATGCCAAGAATGGTCATTAAGCTTGATCCTGTTGTCTGAACTGTAAAAATGTCCTTCTTTTTAAATGTGCCTCCCTCGTTCTCATAATTATCAATTTTTTTTTCCACACTTGCCTCACTAATTTCAGCCACACCACGAAGTATTACCTTGCTTAGCAACTGTTTTTGAAACATAGTTACCACATTAATCGCATCATTAATGTCTAACTCGTGAACTGTTGCTTTACTAATTGATGGTTTATTACTTTTAATAAACATATCGTTATTTAAACGAATGCGAAACACAAGTTCATCCGAATTATAGTCAGCAAAAATAAATGATGCTTGATCTTCATACACTCGTGTTAAAGCAAAATGTACATCGTCCATTGTTATATTTTTTTGATACATAATTTCACGGTTCATTACTAACCTGACAATCCACTTGCTCTTATCTTCATCTAATAATGAGTCATCATTTGAGGATAAAAATTTTTCAAACTCGTTGAAATTTTTAATTAAGTCAGAGTCATTTTTATACTGAGGATTTATTAAGTCAGGATCGTAGGAAATTGATGATGACTGCACAACATCTGACATTTTTGTTAAAACAATATAATTTGATAAGTCTTTTGCTTTATCAGAGATCATTTCATACTCGGATTTCAGAAAAATTGTCATTGCTGGATTTTTCATATTTGAATCTGTTGATGTTGCCATTATTTCTTCAACTCTTGGAACACCACGTGTGACATTTCCTTTTGATGAAACACCCGCAAAATGAAACGTATTCAAAGTTAACTGTGTTGTAGGCTCACCAATACTTTGTGCCGCCAACATACCTACCATTTCACCAGGTGAAACAATTGACTTTTTATATTGATACACAATTGTATCAAGCAACACTGTAAGTGCATTACGATTAAACCGCTGGTTAAACAACAATTCCTTTGGTGACAGAAAGAAATAGTACAAGACCTTAAACATACTTGTGGGCGGAGCTAATATAATGTTTTCCAGCTTAGCAAATGTATCTTCCAAAAGTTCAAATGTTTCCAACATTGTTATGTCCACTAACGAATATGCATTTAGTTTGAACTGTCCCTTAATATTGTTTATTATGTGTGTAAAAGCAACTGAACAACTAATTATGCTACTAATGTTGTAGTTGAAAACATAGCGGACTATCTCGTCTCTTTTTTGAATCATAAAGTCTGTATAAAACTTGCATTTTTCGTTTGTTGCATTTATCTGCGACTTGTAACGTGTTAAGGTATTTGGTGTTTTATCCCCGCTTTTTTGATTTGAGTTTTCAAAAATAGCAAATAATCCCATATCCTTTTTATCTGATTGAATGCTAACAGGAATGTTAAAATGAACAAATATTTCCTCAATTGACATGCTTGTTAACTTTACATCTTGATTTTCCACCCGTATTGTGTCAATTGAGTCTTCCCCATAAGTAAACTGAACAATCTGTTGTTTATTGTTTCGCACCGTCATGTCATATCTTACCATTAAGTCTTCCAAACCCTTTATAATTCTACGCTGAATATAACCAGTTGTTGATGTTTTAACTGCTGTATCAATCAAACCAATTCTTCCTGCCATAGCATGAAAGAACATTTCCTGCGGATTCAGCCCGTCAATATACGAACTTTGAATAAATCCACGTGCTAATAATGTATCATCATATTTAGCAAAATGAGGCAATGTGCGACCGTCAAATCCATTTGTAATACGTCTACCATTAATATCCTGTGCACCCACAAAACAAACCATTTGCTGAATATTTAACGGACTTCCCTTTGACCCAGAGTCTGACATTCTAAGAAAACGATTTGTTTCTGAAAAACTTTTAATACCAATTGACCCACCATCTTTGCTAATTTGATTTACTAAATTTACAATTTTCCCTTCGTACTCATCTACACTCATTGTAGCCAAGCCATCTACTAACCCTAGTCGAACATTCTTGATAAAATCTTGAATCTGTATCTTTATCTCTGTAACTTTGTCAATTATTTTTTTTTTAACAATTGTGGGTAAAATTAAGTCACTCACACCTACACTAAATCCTGTAATTTTAATATATTCTGTAATAATATTTTGAAAATCATCAATAAAATCCGAAACATTCATATTTCCAAAGTCATTACAAATACGATGCAATATTCCCTTGGTACACGAACCCATAATAGTGCTGTCCAACTGTCCACGAATATACTTTCCATCCCTAATATCCACTGTATTATTGTAATTAGATGATTCTGGAGAAGTGTGACTAATTTCAGAATTAGAATCATAGTTGAACTTTTTATTTTTAACTGTTAAACTAAGTGGTGGCATTATTTGAGAAAGAATATCAAAACTTGAAACCATAGGGGTTGTTAAATTTAAAATATTTAATGGATTTAACTTATTATACATCATAAGTAAGTTCATAGCTGTTTGTTTATTAAACGATACTCCACGTCTTGTTAAAAGTGCCCCACCTACCATATTATCCTGAAAAATTCCAATTATCGGCTTATTTGACCCAGGACTAATCATTTGATATTGCACTGCGGCTAAGTGTTGTATTTCTACCATTGCACCATCACTTTGAGGCATGTGCATATTCATTTCATCTCCATCGAAATCTGCATTATACGGCTTTGTATCCGCTACATTCATGCGAAATGTTTCACCATAGGGCATCACTAACGCAGCGTGACCCATTATACTCATTTTGTGTAATGATGGCTGTCGGTTAAATATCACAAAGTCCCCATTTATCATGTGTCTGTGAACTATATCACCAGTTCGCACAACCAGGTTAATGCGGTCTTCAACCGACAAACTCTCCAATCGGATTTGAGTTCCATTTTCTAACATTAAAAATGTTGCTCCAGGATAAATTGGACCATTTTGCACTAATTTTATTAAAAATGTTATATTTCGCTCATTTACATCTATTGGTTTGGTCAGCTTTATTGCTATACTTAATGGAACACCAACTTGACCAACTGATATATTTGAATCTGCCGTAATTACTGACCGAGCACTATAATCAACACGCTTTGCCATCAAGTTTCCACGCATACGTCCTGTCTTTCCCTTAAGCCTTGCCATTATTGCTTTCAGTGGTCGACCAGTTCGCTGAGTTAGTGGTGGAACCTTTGGACTGTTATTGTTAACAAAGCAATGTATATAATGCTGAAGATTATTCCAATATGTTTGAATTGTAGTATTACGCTTTTTATCATTGTCTTGATTCTTGTTTTGTATCTTTTCCTTTAAAGAGTTATTTGCCCGCACAATCTGAGCAAGAATATGTGTTAAATCGTCTTCACTACGCTGCTGAGCATTCATCTTAACAGATGGCCTTACTGCTGGCGGAGGAACCAAAAACACTTCACAAATCATGTCCTGAGGTCTCGCCCACTTAGGATGACCACCCATAAAGACAATATCATCGTCTGGTATTCGCTTAAACTTTTGTAAAACTAGTTCTGGTGTTAATTGTATCTCACGAGCCTCCATTCCGTTTTTACTCGCCTCCCACTTAGCAATCAGTGTTGCTAGTCCATCTTTTACTATTTTGTGTGGTTGCAAACACCCACATCCACCACAATCATCCTCGTCTGTATCCATTCCACATCTACGAACCGTCTTACACAATTCACGAACTGCTTTAGAACGCTCTAATGGTGGATATTTCAGCAAGTACTTGTAATCATTTTTATTAATTAGCACTTTACTACAAACAAAACATGTACACTTTATGTAATTAACTATTTGAGGCAAAAACTGAGTGTAATATACAGGCTTAGCTAAAACTATATGACCATTGTAACCAGGAGACTCCATATAATCTAAACCATCTGTAGGACAAATTTTACCACGATCTAATACTCCCATTCGTGAATCCAAAAGCCCACCAGTTACTAATAAACCATTAGTTATGGTATCTTTTTTGGTAATTTCAGCAACTGAATTGTTTAATTTTTCTCTTGTTGACAACAAACTAAACTGTATTCCAATAATTTTAGCAGGAGGAACTAAACCATTTTTGTTATTCTTATTAAACATAGGTATCCTTACTATGTTATTATACTTTTACCTTTATATTATTTTCTTTGTTATTTCATTTTTATGTTATTTATTTTTTGTTTTTAAGTAAAAAATAAAGTAAATATTTAACATAAAATAACAATGACTAACAATATTAAACATAACTATATCAAATCATATCTAGTGTGGACAACTGGCGAATCTTATTCAAAAAGTAGCAGATATCCTTTAAAACCAATACTTAAAACACCAAATCAAACTCAAAATCAAACTCAAACTCAAAATCAAACTCAAAATCAAAATAATAGTTCAATACAAGTGCCAACAAGACCACATCATGATGAAAATCCTGCCGTACAAAAACGTGACGACTTAAATTTTCGGGTTGCAGACCGTGAAATGTACGCTCAATGCGGAATGAACCCTTTTTTTTCTAACAATAAAAATACTTATGCTGACCAAGTTAATGTACAAAGTACCATGTTACAGCCTATCGACACAATGCAAACTGATAAAACACATTAAATTAGTTTTTTAAATAAATCAAGTCATCTATATTGTAATTGTAATCACAAATACTACTTTTTTTAGTATACTCTTTTGTCTCTTTATTTATTTGCAAAAGAGTTAAACAGTGGTTAGTTGTAAGCAAGTGTTTTAATGGTTTATTTACACACTTCACATTTAATACATTTACTATTCCATACACATATCCCCCATTTGGTATTATTGTACCTAATGTTACATCTTTTATATACTTTGATTCTAATTTATTTACAGACTTATCATTTAATTTATCTTTATTTATTGTTAATATTTGTGTATCCTCGTTTAATCCATTGTCACAATATTTATAAATATTATCAGGAGTTTTTATTGTTTGACATATGGATTTGGGTTCCATCATTGAAATTTGAATATTTAATATTTGTGTTAGTTTATCTCCAAACAGTTCATCCCAGTCTGAAAATACATGTTCACCCACATAAATCTTTTTATTTGTTGTGTTAAAGCAATATATTACAGACTCGTTATAATTTGGTAACAAAATCGCAGATGGATGGTCTTTAGCCCAAATCCACTTAAAGTGTTGTTTAATACCCCACATTTTACTCATTTGTTGTTGCATCGGGTGAAATCCACTCACAATAATACCATCCATTTTATTATTTATATTTTTTTTGTTTTGAGGTATCCAATACATGTCATTTGTTCCCTTTGCTAGTTGCATAGTTGCAGTTACTGTTTCTCCACGAATTAACACATCTCCTGTTTTAATTTCTGTTATCGCTTTAAATAAACCATTATACATTTGTATTTGGGTATTTTTGTCAAAGCATGATGGTATCTTTGGAATGCCTGCTGAGTGAATATGTAGTACTTCTGTCATAAATAACGCAATAATTGATAAAGGAACCGATATTGACGCAAATACAGCTGTACTAACTGCTGCAGCTGGCCAAGTAAAAGGAACTATCCATAATCCAACTATTACCACAGCTAAAGCCATTAGCATTTTAATAATCATTTCCAAAATCGCTCCCATTAAACTCTGTAGTGTATAGTATGAGCCTAGCATAGTATAAAGTGCTGTTGTCATAACAGCTTGGGTTTTTGCTAAAGAATCTGTAAAAGCCATTGCCATTGTTTGAATAGGAATTATCACACTTAATATACGATTCATCACATTTTGTGCAATGTTAGCAATGTTTTCTCGCAAAGTACCCATAACACCACGGCTTTGATTGGATGACTCGTTTAATGATGTAAAAACAGTTGTTAGTTGACTTAGTAAAGCATTAAACGGTGACATCATAGTACCCATCATATTTCCTAAAATTGACTGAGTACAAAACTCAAAATTTTCACTCGTAAACTCCATAGCTGTCTGGGAATCATCGTCTGGTTTGTTTATCCATCCAGCAAACGGTATTACCTTTGGATTACATCGCTGATTAATCCAATCGTCTTTTATTATTTCCTTGGTTTGCATCATTGCATAATATGACCAAATTAAAAAAATACAAAATGTAATAAATAAAAACCCAATAACTGAGCCAGAATATGAGTCAAAATATCCTACACCTTTATATAATTTATTTATTTTTTCATGGTTGGATGTATCCATAACTAACATATTACCTTATTTTAATTTTGTTTTTACATCATTTTTCAAAAAATGATTTA
>Ga0075125_10001272_pt1 | contig 12121 bp, 9 predicted proteins | sample AntAceMetag02UKN_FD_69810 | JGI IMG/M metagenome (GOLD analysis project Ga0075125, IMG submission 69810) | Saline lake microbial communities from Ace Lake, Antarctica - Antarctic Ace Lake Metagenome 02UKN | ecosystem: Environmental > Aquatic > Non-marine Saline and Alkaline > Saline | place... | reverse complement strand
CCGGAGCCACGAGACCGGCTGGTTCGACCCTTTCTCCACGCCCGCACTCGACACGCCGTACTACCTCGTCGTGGAGCGAAACACTGAGCCGGGTGCGAGCTGCAAGATCTACAGCGACGCGGCGCACACCAACCTGCTCGATACCCTGGTGGTGACGGTCGTCTCTGGCAGGCGGTTCCGCTATCAGTTCGCCGTGAGCAGCGAAGCCGACGCAGCGCCGGCGATCTCGTTCGACGTGGAGGACTTCGTCCTCGACGACTCGACCACCTACGACGTCTCCGCCGGCGTGGGCTCGGACGGCATCGTCGCGGACGCGGATGCGGAGTCGTGGCGGGTGATCGACGGCGTGAGCAGCGACGGCATCGTGGCCGGTGGTGGAGTCGAGAGCCAGGCCACGCTGGGCGCAGGCGCGAGCGCTGAGGTATCCGCCGCGGCCGGGCCGGGGTCGCTGGGTGAGCTGCTCGGGCTCGCGGCCGACGGCATCGTTGCGGATCGGTCTGCGGTCGCGCTGGCGGAGATCATCGCACTGGCCAGCGATGGCATCGTGGCCGATCGCTCGGCGGTGGGCAACCGAGTCTACGATGGCGTGGCGTCCGATGGCATCGTTGCGGACCGCGACGCAGGCGCGTTGGCCACGCTCATGGCCGCGGCACAGTCCGACGCGACCGCGACCGTCTCCGTTGCCGCGCTCGCCGAGCTGCTCACCGCCGCCCTGGCCGCGCTCGAAGCCGCGGTAGCCGCGGCCGCGGCCAAGACCATGCCGGCCCTGGCCAGCGACGGCATCGTCGCCGACCGCTCGGCGGCCACGATCAAGATCATGCCCGGCGCGGGCAGTGCCGGGCTCGACGCAGGCATCGACGCCGCGGCGCTGGCCACGTGGATGGCCGATGCTCTGGCGCCCGCCGCGCTCGCCGCGGCAACGTCCACGCTCCAGACCATGGTGGCCTCGGGCCGCGGTGCGGCCAAGGTCTCCGTCTCGGCGGACACGATCGGCGAGCTGCTCGCGGCCGCGCAGGCCGACGCCAACGCCGCCGATGCGGCCGGCGCGATCACCATCTACCCGTGCATCGCGGGCATCGAGGGTGGCGGCGGCTCGGGCGGGTGGCGGATCCTGCTCACCGCGGACATGATCAGCGGCCCGCTGACGGGCCAGCCCGTGCCATTGCCCACGCTGCCGGCCGGCCTCGTCACACAATGCCGGGCGCTGGGCGGGAGCGTCAAGGACAACCTCTGCATCTCGACGACCGAGGGTGGAGATGGCCTGCCCTGTGGCATCGAGTACGAGGACGAGACGAGCGCTGTTGCGCATGTCCACATGGATGTTGTGCTGGGCGCTCAGTGGATGTATGCCCGGGCAGAGGCGACGGCAGAGAACAAGGCCGGCGTGCCGCACAGCGACGCGGTCATATACTTGCCGTTGGGCGACACCTCGCCATCGGAGGACTGGACCACCAACAGCAACGACGCAGCCGCGGGCGGTGGTGCGACGTTCGGCACGACCGGTCAGATCGGCGACGCGGTAGACCTGCCCATCGCGGGTAGCAGCTACCTCAACGTCGGCGATACACCCGACGTGGACTTCGGCGCAGGCGACTGGGGCATTTCGTTCTGGGGCAAGTTTCACGACCTGTCGCCAGCAATCCATTACGTGATTGCAGGCAAGGATCAGGCGGGAGCACGACAGTTCATGGTCTTTTGGGCTAAGGACAACCAAATGCGGATCGAATATCGAGACGCATCCGAGAACCGGGTCGAGTTGAAATCCGGCATTGGGTTCTGGCCGGACACGACCAACTTCCACCACGTTGTTGCTCAGCGCAATGGCAACAGCTTCGACATCTATCGTGACGGAGGCAATAAGGTCTCGGGCACAACCTCAGGCGTGCATGGCGCGATGGCGGCGACAGGGGCCCCGCTGAACTTTGGACGACGGAGCTATTCGGGATACGAGTATCACGCGGACATGACGCTCGACCATGTCGAGATGCGTTCGGCCGCATGGACAGACGACGAGGTGGCGTTCGCCGCCGCGGGCACGGCGTTCGGGGAGTGGGAGGAGCTGGCTGGCGGCGGGAGCATGGCCATTGGCGCGGGCGGGTCGGCCGCGGCGAAGCACCTATCAGGAGCCATTGCCCGATCCTACATCGACGCCGGCGTATCGACGTCGACGCTCGCCGAATTGCTCGCCGCGGCGCAGTCCAACGCTGCCGCGGCGGGTTCGCCGTCCGCTGTTGCCGAGATGTTGGCCACTGCCGGCGCGGAGGCGGCCGCTGGCGGCATCGCGGCCGCGGTCAAAGCCTTCATGGCCGCCGCGGAGTCGGACGCGGTGGTGGCGATCACAGCGGCCTCCCTGGTCAATTTGCTCGCCGCGGCCAGCGGGGCAGCCAATGCGTCGATCGGGGCCGCCGCGCTGGAGACCATGCAAGCCGCGGCATTGGTCGCGGGCAAGGCCGACGCCGACGCCAGCGCGACCCCGACGTTCCCGACCGAAGCCACGGTCGCGCTCGATGCGGACGCAGCCGCGGCTGCGCTCCGCGTGCTCGTGGCCGCCGCGGCCGCGGAGTCTCTCGCCAACGCACAGACCGCCGGCCTGCTCACCGCGGGAGCCGAGGCGGCCGTCGAAACAACCGTCACCATTTCCGCGGCCAGCGCGGGCGAACTCACGGGCATCGCCATCGCGGGGGCCTGGGCTGCCGGTGCAACCCAGACACTAGCCACCCTCCGCGTGACAGCCACGTCGCCCGCGCAGGTCGCGGCCAGTGTTGCGGCCAACGCCACTGTCCAGGCGCTTGTGCGCTCGGGCCTGGCGCTGTCCATCATTGCCACATCAGACGTCACCGACGAATCCTGCGAGATCATCATCCTCGCGGTCGGCGGCAAGGTCATCACCATTACGTAGGAGTCCATCATGGATCAGCGAGAACGAGACCAGAAGCTTCGGGCGCCCGGCGTCGTTCAAGGCGTGTTCAAAATCGAGTGCATCCGCGACGGCAAGATCGTGTGGGCAGAGGAAGCCCACAACGCGGTCACCGACGCGGGCCTCAACAACATCCTCGACGAGTTTTTCGGCAACGCCACGCACTACGTCGGCCTCATCAGCGACGCCGGCTACACCAGTCTGGCCAACGCGGACACGCTGGCGTCGCACGCGGGCTGGGCAGAGACCACGGCCTACGCCGCCGACCGCAAGGAGTTCGTCGAGGGCGCGGCCGCGGCCGGCAGCATCGACAACAGCGCCAGCCCGGCGGAGTTCACCATGAACGACACGGTCACGGTCAAGGGCGCGTTCCTCGCCACCGTCGCGACGGGCACGGCCGGCGTGCTCTACTGCACCGCGCTCTTCAGCGCGCCTGGCGACCGCTCGGTCGTGTCCGGCGACATCCTGCGCGTGACCTACACCGCGACCGTCGCCCGCGCCGCGTAAGCCCATGGAGCACAGTTGCCCCCAACTGTGTGCACAGCGGAGGGCCGCTGTGCTCCACTCATAGGACACCGCCATGATCGAGATCCAGCACAACGTCCAGATCGACGCCGAGCGCACGATCCGCTACACGGCCTACGACCTCAGCGCACGCGACGGCAGCCTGGTCGAGGACTCGGCAACCGTCGTGTGCCGCGTGGTCAAGCAGGCGGCCACGCCCGAGTACTGGAACGGCACCGCCTGGGTCGAGGCCGACCCCGGCAACCTGGCCATGACCGAGGACGCGATCCAGACCGGCGTGTATGAGCTGGCCGTCACGCTCGACGAGGAGGGCGTGGACTACATCGTCAAGTGCTGGGACACCGTGGCCGCGCACAAGGCGCTCGTGGGCACGGCCACGGTCCGCGGCGGTGCCACTGCTGACACGCTCGAGACCGACGTGGCCGCTGTGCCCGCGGCCAACTGGGCGCACGACGATCGCACGCTCACCAACGCCACCAACGTCACGACCGTGGCCGCGGCCGACGTCACGGTGACCATCGCGGTCAGCCACGATCCCCACCGCCAGGTCGGCGACACGCTCGTGTTGCAGCAGGGCACTACGCCGACGCTGACGCTCACGGTCTACTCGGGCACCACGCCCCGGGACGTGAGTGATTTTGACTTCTACTTCGGCGCCAAGGCGCGCCGCGGCGACTCCACCTATCTCTGCTCGAAGGCGCCGGCCGACTTCAACAAAGACGACGCCGCGAGCGGGATCGCCACGGTTCCGCTCGCGCTCACCGATCTCGCGGCCGCGACCGAGCACGGCGTGTATGAGATCAAGATGATCGACGGCTCCGCCGTCGAGCGGCCCGCGCAAGGTGCGCTGGCCGTCAAGCCCAAGGTTCTGTCTTAGGAGGTTCCCATGTCCCAAGCATCCCACTACCGCGACGACGACGAGTCCACCATCCACGCCCGCTGGGAGTGCGACGTCGACGGCCTGCCCGACATCGAGTTCGACTACAAACCCATGAGCAAGGGCCAGTGGGCGCGGCACATGCGCTCGCTCGACAAGAGCAAGGGCCGCCCCGATCGGCTGCTCGGCGTGGCCGACGCCGTCATCCTCGAGCACGTCACGCGCTGGGACATCCGCAAACCCGACGACTCGGTCGTGTCGCTCGAGCCGGACGCGGTTGGCCGGCTGAACCCCGAGACGCGGCTGCGGCTCTCGAACATGATCTTCGAGGGCGCCCGCGCCGCGGACGAGATAAAAAACTCGTCCGAGGGGCGCGATTCCGAATCGCCTGCCCCGACCTCTATGCCCGAGACTGCGAAGCCTGCCAAGCCTACGTCCTGACCGAGTCTGGAGAGATCGCTCGCGACCGCCATGGCGAACCCCTCGACAACCCAAGCCCGCCCGAGTGCGCAGACCTGTGCTACCGCAAGGCCGGCATCGAGCCGAGGGGACACGATTCCGAATCGTGTCCCCTCGCGGACCTCGCGCCCGGTGCGCTCAAGCCGGTGCTCTCGCCCGACAACGCGGAGGTCTACGACCTCTGGCAGGCCTGCCGTCGCCACCATTGCCTCCCCGACCCCGGCGGCGCACAGCAGCAGTGCCCATGGCTCATGCTGTGCTTCGACCTCCTCTGGCAGATCTGGGAGGCGCACGAGTCGGCCGAGCGCGAGGCGTTCTCTGCTCTGCCCCTCCTCCGCCTCCTCGGTCAATAGGAGCGTCTGATGTCCGAGTCCGTCGACATCTACGTGAAATTCTATGACAAGGCCAGCGCGGGCGTGCGAGCGCTCAGCGGCCGGCTCAAGGCCATGGGTCCGGCTGGCCGCGGTGCGGCGGCATTGGTCAGCCGCGGCCTGCGCACCATGCGCCAGCACGCGAAACTCACGGCGTGGGCCATCGACAAGATCGGCGCGGCGGCCAAGCGCTCGGGGCGGTGGGTCGGGGACATGGCCAAGCGTGGCCGCCAGCATCTCATGCGCATGGCCAAGTACGCGACCATGGCAGGGGTAGCGTTCGCCGGCTGGCAGATCATCAAGGGCATCAAGTTCAACGCCCAAATCGAGTCGTGGACTCAGTCCTTCGCGGTGTTCTATGGCTCGGTCGCCAAGGCCACGGATCAGATCGAGTGGCTCCACAAGTTTGCGGCGAGGACGCCCTTCCGCATGCCGCAAGTTGCCGCGGGCGCTCGGCAGATGGAGGCGTGGGGCCTCGATGTGCGCAAGAACCTCGAGCTGGTCGGCGACGTGGCCGCGGGCACAGATGCCGAGATTGGCCAGGTAGCGCGGGCGCTTGGCCTAATCAAGTCTGGCGCCGGGGGTGAGGCGGCGGAGGCGTTCCGCTTCTTGGCGGTCAATCTCCGCAACGTCCCTGGGTTGGCGTTTGGCAAGGGCGGCGAGATGCTTGCAAAACCGGAGGAGGCGCTAAGGGTCGTCTCGGCGTACTTGAAGAACCGCTTCGGTGGCATGATGAAGAAGCTCGCGCTCACGGCTAAGGGCCTCTGGTCGACCATGGTCGACAACATCGAGATGGTACGCGCGGCGCTCGTCAAGCCCATGTTCGAGCGGATCAAGGGCGACCTCACCTCGACGCTGGCCAGGCTCACCAAGTGGCGCAAGACGACGGCCGGCGAGGAGTTCGTGAAGCGTTGGGGCGACGCGCTCGGCCGCGGCTACGATAAGGCCCGCTCCTTCGTCGAGCGCATGGTTGATCTGTTCGACAAGGGCGGCATGTCCTCGGTATGGGATGACCTCCGACCGCAGCTCGAAGCCGGCGTGTCGGCCGCGTTCAGTGCGTTGGGCAGCCTCGCCGCGAAGGCGTTTCTACTGCCGTTCAAACTCGCTTTGAAGGGCGATTTCAAGGCCTCTCTAGCCGCGGGCGGGATGCTGATGATGGTGCCTGGCGTGGCCAACGCCGCGGGCGCAGGCCTAGGCGCGCTCGGCACGGCCGTCGCCGGGGCGAAAGGCTCGGCCGCCGGCGCGGCTGGAATCGCCGGCCTGCTGCCGATCGCGCTCCCCATCATCATCCCGGCCGTGGTGGCCTACATGGTAGGCAAGGCGTACTTCAGCGCGAAGGCCAGAGCGGTCGAGGCGGACAGCAAGGTGCGTAGCTATCAGGGATACCGCACAATGCTCGGCAAGAACGCGCTGGCGGGGCAGGTGGGGCGTAACGACACCGAGGCCATGCAGGCGATGTCGGAGTTCCGCCGACTCACGAAGTCGGGCACGGACGCGGCCACGGCATACTTCAACGTCATGGCCAAGTATGGCCAGCGTCAGACCGACGTGACGCGACGGCTGGAGCAGCAGATCCCCAAGCTCGCACAGGTCGCGCAGCTCGAGCGCGAGCGGGCACAGGCTTGGGATGCGGTGCTCAAGTCCGGCCGCGGCGACATCGCGTCGGCACGCGGCCGCACGGCCGCGGCCATCGAGGAGTTCCAAGGCAAGCGTCGCACGCCCGAACAGCAGCAAGCACTTGGCCTCGAACGAATCAAATCCCTCTCGGCCGACATCGGCGCCATCAAGCTCGGCGAGGCCCGCGGCGAAGACGACCTCCGCAACAAGCTCCGCACGCGCCTCGAACTCATCGAGAAGCTCCGCGGCGAGAAGCTCAAGTCGCTCGAACTCACCGAGAAGATTCGCGAGCAGCACCAACGCACCGCGGAGGTCATCGCGGGCATGTCCGCCCCACAGCGCCACATGGCCGCGGGCCTGCGCGAGTTCCTCAAGACCGCCACGGTCGAGCAGTTCGGCCGACTCGGCGACCGCGGCATGGGCATGGTCCAGCGGATCCCCGAGCTGCAGCAGCTCGTCCAGCAACGCGGCCTGGCCACGGGACTCGCCGGGCAGTTCGGGTTCGGCGCACCCGCGGCAGGCGGCGCGGCCGGTGGTGCGGCTGATGCGGGCGGCGTGCTGGCCGAGATCAACAAGATGCTCGACTCGACCAAGGCCATGCTCGAGCAGACAGGCGAGAAGCGCAAGGCTGAAGCCCAGGCGGAGGCGAAGGAGAATCTGCTCGAACTCAACATCCCCGAGATCACGGTCAACGCGATCCTCAAGGACGACGGCGCGGCGCTGGTCGAGACCCTCCGCAGCATGATCGGCAACCTGAGGGCGGAGATGCGTATCCAGCTCGAGCAAGCGCTCAAACAGCGCGACGACGAGGACCGCGCCAAGGCCAACGAAGCGGAGTCGGCACTGTAATGGCAACACTCAAACTACAAACCAAGGACGGCGAGGCGTGGGGCGACACCTACACGTTCTCCAACACGCCCAAGGTCGAGATCTCGGCAGAGCGCGTTGCGGTCGGCGACGGCGACCTCCAGGCCGTCACGCGCACGTGGACGATCACCGGCCGGCTCCTCGGCGAGCAGGACGCTCTCGAGACAGCCCGCGACGCGCTGGAGGCAGCATTCAACGTTGTCGACGCGATGGACAAGCGCCTGGTGCTCGTCAACGACGACGGCGACGGCAACCTCGACACGCTCGTCGACGAGACCTACAAGGGCCTGCGCGTGGTGCAGCCCGTGGGCTACCCCCAGGGCGCGGGCGTGCAGTGGGCAACGCTGCGCGACTACACGCTCGCCTGCCGCGCCACGACGCTGCTCGACGGCACGGCCTGGGGCGGCTACACCACGAGCGTCACGCTCGGCATGGACGGCCAGTCACACAAGAGCGTCGCTGGCGAATACACCGGCCCAGGCGCACAGGCCGCGGCCACGGCCGCCAAGCTCTTGGTCGACGTGGTCGTGGTCACCGAGCGCCAGACCGTGGACGACGATCAGAAGAAAGTCCAGTTCACCTACGAATACATCGACACCGACGCGAGCCGCGACGTGATCTCATGGGTCGAGTCCATCTCCGCCTCGCGGGCGGGCACGGACTTCGTGCACCAGACCGTGCTGGGCGGCGGCTCCCCGATCAAGCAGGACACCGTGCTGCGCCCATGCCGCATCACGCAGAGCGGCCAGGCCGTGGGCCGCAGCTCCTACCCGAGCTTCCCCGGCTACGCCTACTCGAACGCATACCTCAAACCCGAGAGCGAGACGAGCAAGGAGTCGCCCAAGCGCACCGCGGACGGCGGCCTGACCGAGTATCCCATCCGCTGGAACTACGTGTATGAGTTCTCCACCGGCCAAGCCTTGCTCGACCCGAACGTCCCGCCCGCGTGACAGATCATCACCACAGAGGCCAGAAGGAGGAACGCGACGATGAAAACCAGTGATGCGATTGCGCATGTCATCAGGATTGCGGAGCAGCTCACCAATAACGTGGATGACAGGCTGCGGGAGGACGCGACGGCATGGGAGATCCATGACCTCGTCGAGAAAAACAACGAACTCATGGATGAACTGTATGAGGCCGTGGATGATGTGCGCAAGGCGCGTCGGGAGAACAGTCACAACTCCTGCGCTCCCTGCCCTTCTCCTCCGCCCTCTGTGCCCTCAGCGTCCTCTGTGGTAGAGAAAAAGTAGATGCCCATCAACGCCACATTCCAAGGATACCCGCTCGGCGGCCGCGGCGTGACGTTCACGCGCACGCCTGGCCTGTCGCCCAACGCCAACTCAATCAGCCTCGCGGTCGACGGCGTAGTCGTGCTGACCAGCGGCGACATGTACTTCAGCGACGGATCGAGTGCGCTCACGCTCTCCGACCAGTATGCGGAGGAGTTCCACGAGGTCGTCAGCGATAGCGGCCGCACTTGGCGCGGCGTCATCATGGACAAGCGCTGGCAGTACAAGTTTGGCCACATCACAGGCGAGTACAACAAGCCCGGCAAGGATGGCACGCCGACCGAGGAGCAGTCGCTCGCCGACCTAGCGGGCCTGCTGCTCGATGCGATGGGCGAGGTGGGCTACGACGACTCCGCACTCCCCGCCGACATCTACCCCCACGTGCGCTGGCAGCACGCCACGCCAGCCGACGAGCTGAACCGCCTGCTCCAAGACTGGGGCTTCGTCGCGGCGTTGCGCAACAACAACAACATTAAGGTCTGGGCTAAGGGCGCGGGCGCCGCACTGCCAGGCGGCTACCAGAAGCGCACGACCACCGGCCAGAAGCGCACGCGCCGGCCCGACGTGATCGTGATCGCAGGTGGACGCAGCATCATCCAGCGCACGTTTGAACTCGTCCCCTATGGCCTCGACCCGGACGGTGCGTGGGTGCCTCTCGCCGACCTCAGCTACGCGCCCGACGCCGGGGATCCCGATGGCGGCTTCGGCGTGGATGCACGCAATGCGTTTGCCACGGGCGACTATACGGACAGCGAACGCAAGCTGGCCCGTGAGACTGTGTTCCGAGTCTACGGTCTCGCGGATGATGATCGCTGGTGCCTGCCGTGGCTCAATCGCATCGTCGAGACGTGCACCGAGGACGGAGAGGTGCGGCCTAAGGAGCCGGTCATCGAAGCGCCCGGCGCGGCCAAGCCGCTCGAATGGGACGGCCAGCGCTTCGCCGAGAAGCCCGGCGATACGATCACCGAGGGCTACACCATCGACGCCGAGCATGGCCTGGTCAAGTTTGCGGAACTCATGTGCACCGCAGATGACGAGGACTCCCCGACCGAGTTTCAGAGCATCGACATCAGCGCTACCGTGGCCTACCTCAGCGTCGCGGACGACGGCACGTGGAGCGACGACGACTTCTACTCCTACACCGACGGCGCCGGCGACACCGAGATGTGCCACCGCAACGACAATCTCGTCCTGCGCGGCATCTGGGACGACGATGCTGAGGAGGTCGTGTGGCAGAACCAAGACGCGCTCGACACCTACGCCACTGCCTGGGTCGCACAGATCAAGGACACCGACGAGTTCGTCACGAGCGAAGAGGTCTTGTACGTCGGCATCGTGAGCATCGAGTGCGACGGACGCATCAAGTCCGTCACGTGGACCGTGAACGAGTCCGGCGCCACGACCGTGGCCAGCCTCAACACCGAGCGTGCCATGGGCCGCGCCCCGACCTACCACGAGCGCACGCAGACGATCACCAACCGCCAGCGCCTCGACGGCAGCGAGGCGTCGCTCAATCAAGACCTCTATGCCTCCTCGGCCGAGGGCGTTAAGCTCCCGTCGCCCGCGCCAACCAAGACGGCCCTGCCCGCGTCCGCCACCGACCGCGGCGAGCGCCGCGGTGTGCTCAACTCCTCCGGCGTCGAGATCCCCGCACACGCCGCGGTCGAGTTCGACGGCTGGGACGCGTCGGCCGCAATGCTCAAGATCAAGAAGCCCACCGCGGCCAGCCTTGCGTACTGGGCCATCACCGACGGCCCGATCGCCGACGGCAAGGCGGGGCAGGTCTTCGTCGGCGGCCACCACTTCGTCACCGCCGCGGAGGGCGTGTCCGCGGGTGACCGCGTCTCGACCCAGGCCGCAAGCCACGACGTGGCGGCCGACGCGTGCGGCAACGCCTACGTGCTCGCCGTGGTCACCGTGGGCGGCAGTCCGGAGGCACTCGTCGCGATCGACGACGGGGGTGGCGAGTCCATGAAGCGTTGCACCGTCACGGAGGTCAACGGGGACTACACGTGCGACGTGGCAGAGGTCGGCACGTCCTGGACACAAGACGACGTGGGGTATGTCGAGATCGACGACGGCGACCTGGCCGCGGACCCGTTCTGCGGCGAGTCCGCAAATGTGACTGTGCCCGTAGTCAAGATCGGAGGCGAGTGGCGCGTGCTCTTGGGGCACGGCTACGCGATCACCTAATGGCAGCGACTTGGCCACATCCTGGCGGTTGCGTGACACAAGAGCACCTGGTCGAGCTGTACGACGCCATCAACCTGCGCATCACGACGCTGGGCACGACGTGGCTCGCGTTGACGGGCAAGGCCGACCCGGAAGAGCCACACGGTATCTGGACGGACTGGAAGCAGTACCTCGACGCGGTGCAAGCGCTCGCGCCGGCGTTCTGTTCCAACCCCGACGACGACACGCTCCCCGCGTACACGTGGGCAAGTCTGGCCACTGCCGCGTTCGGCGCGGAGGACTGGCCCGGCGCGGACCCGCCCGGTTGCCGCACGCTCGCCGAGGTCAATGGCATGCACGATGCCTTGGTGCTGATGATCTATCCACGAACAGGGATCGTTGCTGACGACCAACACTACGCCAGTATGCAATTTGAGTGGGACTGGATTGCCCTGCCTCCAGCAGGTTGGGGTGGTGAGTTCAGGGCATCCGTTGCCCGCAATGACTGGGCGCATACTCCTGGCAGCACTGATGGCTACTGCTATCGTGCTCGTGCACATTGGTCACACACTCTGCATCCTTGGTTGGCAGCGTTATCGGCCGGAAAACTGTCGATGCTTCTTGACTATGGAGTGGCGAAGCATGACGAGACGTTCATCGCCTTTCCGCCTGTTGGGCTCTATACAAGTATGGAGCCTTACGGAAGTGCCACTGATTATTTCTGGGATGCTCTTGGTTCCTACGTGTCTATTTGCGACATCACTCCACCCCCAGGAACAGGTACCACCCAAGTTCAGGTTTGCAGCGACATCACCCAAATGTCTGAATACCTACGTATGACCATAACCACTGACATGGCCTGGCCTCAGGGCCAGCATGCTTTTGTCACGGCTTCGGGGCTGATAATCACAGTCCTCACCGAAGGCATCACCTGGACACCATTCTGAGGTCACCCATGCCGAACGACTCCGACGACCGCCCCGAATACGCCCTCCTGCGCGGCGCGGCCGCGCTGGTCACTCGC
>Ga0075125_10001271_pt1 | contig 12128 bp, 19 predicted proteins | sample AntAceMetag02UKN_FD_69810 | JGI IMG/M metagenome (GOLD analysis project Ga0075125, IMG submission 69810) | Saline lake microbial communities from Ace Lake, Antarctica - Antarctic Ace Lake Metagenome 02UKN | ecosystem: Environmental > Aquatic > Non-marine Saline and Alkaline > Saline | place... | reverse complement strand
ACACGGAGGGAGGCCGACGGGCCAAGGCTACGGGGCTCCAGGTCGACGGCAGCCCGGATACACTGGGCATTGGGCTGCAATTGCCACACGGCCGGCTGACCGTACCGGACTGCGAAGTACTGATTAAATACGGCCGGGGTGTCACGGTGGACCTCGGCACATACAAGGGCCGGTCAGCTATTCTGCTGGCCCAACACGCCGACAATGTGTTTACCTTCGACCGATACGGATCGGGCGAGCCCGAGCACTCACTCAAGGCAACTCGCAACAACATCCGGCAATACCCGACAATTCAGGCGGCGGCCATGGATAGTAGACAAGCGGCCGAGAGCTTTGCCGACCAGTCAGTGGATGTGTTGTTCATCGACACCGACCATAACCACAAAAGCGTACTGGCTGACTATGTGGCGTGGAAAGACAAGCTGGCCCCCGGCGCTCGTGTGTTGTTTCACGATTACTGCTTAGTGTGGCCGGAAGTCGTCACGGCAGTTAATGAGCTTTTGGCCGGTGAACTGCGCGAGATAGAAACTAAAGGCTGGATCATTATTACGGAGCAACGACATGGCTAACAAAACTACCCTTTCCGACCTACTTGACCGCACGCTTTGGCCGATGGGCCAATGTGCACGGCACGACATCATCATCCGATACATGGGCGTCGAGCACTACATGGCTACCGGCCGAATGCACCCGCTGTACGAAAAACTTGCCGCAGCACGGCTGGCCACGCTTTCACGCAATCCCACGGCCGCGTATAATCCCGAGCGATTTCCCCGAACGATCAAGTCGTTTCGGGACCGTCAGGTATTCCAGTCAGATACGCCGATCATCATCGACTCGATAGGCCGCCTCGTGGAAGGCTCGCATCGCATTGCGTGCTGTATGTTTTTCGGCATCACCGACGTATGGACGGACACAAACGACAGAAAAGGAGGCATCGAACATTTCGACTGGTTCGAGAAGCACTTCACGCCCGCCGAACTCCAGACGGTACGTGACAAGTTAGCTGAACTACGCGAGCGGTTCGTTTTCTCGCCCCTGGACGCGGAAGCGGAATCGCTGGAATACCCACCGAACCACCAGTACAACGTGAGAACACTGAAACCTCACGGCTTGCTGGTGGACCGGGTTGCCTGTCTACGCCAACATGCTCCCGAAATGATGGAAGGCGGCGAGAGCCTTTTGGACGTAGGGTCCAATAAAGGCTTCTTGTCGATGTGTCTCCGCGACCGCTACAGCTGCATCGTCGGTTACGAGCCGTTGTCCCGGTGGGTCGACTTTGCCGAGCGGGTACGCCGCGCGCACGGGATGGCGAACGTCATCTTCCGCGTCGGCGCGCTGGGCGAGATAACCGAACCGGCCGATGTGGTATATGCCGGCCACTTCAACCACCACTGCTACGCGCAAGAAGTGAAAACCGGGCAACCGCCCTACACTTCCATGCACCAACTGGCCGACCTAGCACAGCGGATATTGGTGCTGGATGGGCCGTTCACGTTTTCGGATGCGACATTGGCGGCCGTTGCCAACCAAGGCAAGTGGACGCCGGAACAGCGGGCGGCCTTTACTCTCGATGCCCATACCGCCGCAATCAGCGACGACTTCGACCTTGTGCGGACCGGCCCGAGTGGCACGGGCCCGCGTCAGATAGCCGTCTACGCCAGGAAGTGAGCCCATGCAACCAGACAAGATCGACATTTTGATACCCACCCTGAAGCCGTGGTCGGAGATTCGACAACAGGTCGCGGACATCGAGCGGAACACGCAATCGCCACATCGGGTCATTGCGAGTTGCCTCCCCGGGTCAGCGTCGGTCAACCGCAATTTCTGTTTGGAGTACGCCCGTTCGCCAATCATCATCATGCTGGATGACGACATTTCCGGTTTCTTTCCGGGTTGGGAGGCGGCATTGATTGAGCCGCTATTCGCGGACCCGCGCGTTTGCATGGCTAGCGCTCGGCTAATGAACGCGGACGGGACCGTACAGCAAACGTGCAGTGGCACAATGGCCCTTGAGCCGAAGTGGATACCGGTACGCTCGCGGCGCCACTGCACGATGCCATCGGCCGCAATCGCATTCCGGAATATCGGACTACGCTTCGATGAAAGCTTCGTCGGCTCAGGCTTCGAGGATGGCGATTTCTGCCTTCAGTATCTCGCGGCCGATGCGCGAAACACATTCATGTTGACCAACGCTTGCAAGCTCATTCACGGAAACGAAATGAAGCACCAATTCGAGAACGGCACTTTTCAACGCAACCACGCGTACATCAAAAACAAGTGGGGCATCAAGTGAGCAACCATCAACCAATGACGTTTACGATGACTTCCGGCCGGCGGCTCGGTCTGTTTATTCGCACGATGGATTCATTTCTTGCCAATTGCCTCGACTTGGACTTGATTAAAAACTGGGTGGTGTGCGATGATCGAAGCTCAAGGGAAGACTTGCTGACAATGCGGCGTCGGTACAGCTTCATTGAGTTTGTGCAGGCCCGACAGCCCGGCCAGCCGGCCAGCCTGAACCGCCTTTTCTCGCTGGCGGAAACGGAGTGGTTTGTCCACTGGGAAGACGATTGGCTAACCTGCCGACGTGGCCACTTCTTGCGGCAGGCGCTCGACATAGCCCACGCCGACCCACGCAATCGCAACGTGGTGCTGCGCGGTTGGCAAGGCGTGCATATTCAGGACGGGCCGGTATCGTACAACGGCCACGTCTATTGTCCGAAGGGATTGGCCATTCACTACCGCCAGACCGATTGGTTCTGGTACGGATATTCGCTGAACCCCGGTCTGCAACACAAGCCTACCGTCGAAATGCTCGGGGCCTACGATGAGGCGGCAACCACCCGCGACTTCGATAAGGCCGCTGCGCGAAAGTACCGTGACCTCGGCTTGCGGCGAGTGAACCCGCCCGAGCGATACGTCGAGCACATTGGCGAAGACAACGCCGCATGGGAGATCAAAGCATGAAGATTCACATTCCCGAAATCGAACTCAACACCTGCAACGTCTGCGGCGCACGGTGTTACCTTTGCTCGGCGGCACGCGGCCGGGGGAACGTTCCGCTGATGACGCCGGATGTATTCGCGCGCGTCATTGAGCAACTCCACACAATCACGTTCGACGTGATCCAGACCAGCGGGAACGGCGACTGTTTCTTGAACCCGCATTTCATGGGCTATCTGCGAACGCTACGCCGAGAGTTTCCCGCCGCGACGATTTGCAACTATTCCAGTTTCGGGATGTACTCGCCTGCAATAGCTGACGCGGTAATCGGCGAGAGGCTGATCGACAAGCAATTTACGCGAATCGACAGCCTCGACGAAACCACGGCGGCCCGGGCAAGCGGGCTGAATCCGCGACTCGTGCGCGGGAACCTGGAACACTTCGTTCGACACAACCGCGCAATTGAACTCAACATCGGGTACAGCAGTATCCAACAGTACTACCGGAAATGTCAACAGCTACTCGGGCACCCGCCGTTCCACGGGCCGTTTACACCGGTCGAAGCGGATGCAATGCCAGACGAGTTCGGCGTCATCCAAAACCACTTCGGCGCCTTGAACCGCGACAACCCGCCAACCGTTGCCCGGATCAATCAAAGCCTCTGGGGCGAACGCGAGCATCCGCTCACGAAACCCGACCCAACCGGCGTCTGCCCGAAGCTCGGCCTACTGGAGCGGATCGTCTGGATTTGCCCGGACGGAACGGTTGACCTCTGCGGCTACGATGACACCCAGCGGGCTTTCGAGACGGGCAACATCATGTCGCAACAACTGATTGATATTTGGACCGGTCCCAAGCGGCGGAAACTGCTGGAGGATATCCGCGCCCGCCGCTGGACTGATTACCCCTGCAATCCCACTTGCTGTAAAATGTACAGAGACGACAAATGATCCCAACCCCTACGACTCGCGCTGTTATTGATCCACTCCGCAAATGCCCCTTGCGGTGCCGAGCCTGTTACTACCTGCATGGCGACATGCAGTCGATAAAGTCATGGCCGCAAGTGCGCGACGAGATCAACGCAGCCAAGGCTCGCGGAAACAACTGCTGTGACGTTACTGGCGGCGAACCGCTGGTATATCCACCGCTGACCGAGCTGGTCCGCTACTGCAACAAGGTCGGCCTGCCCGCGCGCGTGATAACCTCATTGATAGGCACCAAGGACCATGTCGCCAAGCTATTGGATGCGGGCATCCCCGGCTGGCTGATTTCGATCCACGGCCTGGAGCCCACGCACGACGCCTACGTGAATATGCGGGGCGCGAGGAAGCGGCAGGAGGCCGAACTGGCACTCATCGCTGGCCGGGCAACGGTCGACGTCAACTGCGTGATGACCAGCATGAACCAAGGCGAGCTGGCCGACATCGCTCGCTACCTTATTGACCAAGCGTGGCGTCCGCGAATTGTCAACTTCATCCAATTCAATCCGCACCACCAGTGGAAGCAACACCCGGACACCCAGGCACTGGTGGCCGACCTGGACGTTGTGGAGCCACAATTGAATGAAGCCATCGGCATACTGGAGACAGCAGACACGGCCGTGAACGTGCGTTACTATCCGATGTGCCGAATCGCCGAACGGTATCGGCGGTGCGTCTGCAATGATTTGCACGTCGTGTTTGATGCCGGCGAGTGGGACTACGATATTCAGCCAAAAACGGTCGATGCGTTTCACCGGTACGCCGAACAGCTTAGCGCGCGCACCGAAGAGAAGGGCGAGCCGTGCCGGAGTTGCGACCTGCAAAATATTTGTGGTGGTGCCAATAAGTGGTGGCACCTGGCAAACACGGCCGCACGCGGGGAGCAGTTGCGGCCTCAGCGCATCGATGGAGTCGCGGACTACGACGACGTCTACCACTATCGTTACGCCAATGAGCGTGGCATGGCGGTAACTCGCGTGCAATCTAAATCACGTCCCTCGGCCCCACGTCGCACGACGACTTGTCTCGCGAAACCCGATTGACCAGCGTTCGCGTCCATCGCCCGAGTACCTGCCCCACCGGCGACGGCTGGACGGATGGCGGCGGAATCTCCCGTGGCTGCCTCAGGTCAGTGCCACAATGGGCACAGCGAAACGGCTCGGATGACCACACATTGCACGCCATGTGCAACCCCCAGACCGGCAGCCAAAAGCCCATTGTGACAATGGACATCAAAAGGTGCCCCAGGTGGGGCACCTCATAGCGACTGCGGGTAAACAGTCGCATCTGCTGGCAAGTATAGCACCACCCTTGCTCTTGCTCTTGCATCATTGTCGGACCTCCCCGCTTGAGACGCGCGACCGAATGTCCTTTCGCCCCGACCTTACCACCCCCGCCCCCGGTTGTCAAGCGGCCCCGAGGTAAGTAGGTCCACCTATTAAGGAATCCTCAATAACTGACCCACTACCGGACAAACAAAGGGGCAAGTTCGTCCCCGGTTTGGCCCGATTTAGGAGTATCGGACTGTCGATCCGGTGGTTGGGGGTTCGAGTCCCCTCGCCCTCGCTGTTAAGTGGGGTTGCCGTAAGCCGTAAGGCCCGGGCGGTCACGTGCTAAGTACCGATTCACAACCCCACTTGATGTTTTTCTGGTTTTCTGTACAATACCCACATGAGCACCGACATGTCAACTCCGTCAGCGTCCGAGTGCTTCGCCGCAAATGTGCGCCGCGAACTCGACAGCCGCAACTGGACCCAGACGGAACTGGCGAAGCGGATCGGACTGCCCCCGTCGCGAATTGCCGAGGTTGTGAGCGGGCGATTTAATTACCGCATCACGACAATTGAGCGAATCGCCGAGGCTTTAGGGGTCATGCCGGCCGCCCTTCTCCTGCCGCCCGCTGAAAAAATCGAAGACGTGGGCTTGACGAGCTTACGCTAATCTGTACAATGACGTGCGTTGAATGAATTTAGCACCTTCTAGCCGCCTCTGCGGCAACCTGGTGCAGTCGGAAACCGGGAGCAAGTACCAAATCTAACGTCGCCCGCCGGTAACAGCCCGGCCAGCCGTCAGTAGGCAGCACGTTTTTGGTATCGATCCTACCTTCCGGCGACAACCGGACCATCTTTGCCCGCCAGGCCGGCGAGCGGTAGGACGCCCTGCGCCATGATGCGCTCAGTGTACGCACCGACCCCCGGAATAGTTAGCCATGCCCAATTTGTGGGCTATGGTTGGACATACGGGGCCGGTGTGGGGAGCGTTTATGGTCGGCTCTGCAATCAGCTTCCGTCAGTACCTCGAAAGGTACTACCTCCCGACCCGGCCGCTGGCCGATGGATCGGCGAAGCAGTTGGCGGTGGCCGCCGGGCTCTGCACCGTGCCGCTGGCCGCGTTGCCGCGCCCTTGACATTACTGCGTAATGGTCCGGTTAGCCCTCGGCGCTTCTTGCATGGCGCCGGGGGCTTTCTTCTTTTGAGTACGGTGGTGGTGGATTGGCAAAAGGCCAACAACTGCAATGGGTCATATGCGACTCAGCCGAGGGGCGGCCCTGGTGAGAAACCACTAGGCAGAGCAGATGCCCCAGTCATCCCCACCACCGTCTCTATCGCTCGACATCCCACCGTGGCTCGTCGCTACGGCACCGCGCGACGGCTTTCCCGATCAGGCGGCCGTCGCGTTTGGTACACACGGCGCGGCGAGCAGCACGCGGTTGGCTTCGGCCCCGCTGAGTTTCACGACGGCTGCCGGATTGGAAATCCGCGAGTCGCCGCGCCGGTTTTTTCGGCACCGGTCCCACCAATCAACCACAAGGAGCACCCATGTTTTGCCTCTTTGCCTTGTGGCTCCTCGATACACCGTGCTTGCCTATCGCTGCCGGGCACGACGAAGTGGCAGTCAACCATAGATGCGAAGGTACGCGACCAACCCAGAAAGCAAGCGGCTACGGTTAGCACGGCAAATCACACAACATTCAATTGCGAGACGAGTGCAAAGCGTCCCCGTGAACTATCGCAAGCTGACACGAACGACACAAAGGAGGCCAGCTATGAAGTAGCTCTAGTAAAGCAGAGCACGAGGCGCGAGAACCTGGCACAGCCCTTGCCAGTGGAGCGGGACCGGAGCCGGAGGATGACGCGAAGGCCTGCGTCTACCGTCGATGGCGATGGGAAAGCATGGGCACTTTTAACACAACCTCGAAAGGACACGACATGATACTCTCGACACCGCGACTACGAATTCGCAGCTACTGCCTCGTTGACCCGAACGGCACCTGGTTCTTTTGCCCGTCGCCGCTCCGAACGTTGTTCGAGTTTCCAAGAGCGAACGCGTATTGGGTCGAAGTAAACACGCGGCAGTGGCCGGACAAGTCAGGAGTGCGAGTGCAGGTGCGGATACGGAGAGCCCCCGAGTACGCGATAGTCCGAGACATGTGGTGGTCGCTGTATGAGGCTACCCGGCCCTACCTTGAGCAACTCGGCTGCACGCCCGGTGGACCGTTCAAGGCGATTTACGTGCGACTGCTTTACCAGGAACAGGAGAACGACATGGAAAGCGACATGGACAAAATCATCGAGCAGCTGACGGCGGCGACGGCTGGCGCGATGACGAGGTGGTGCGCTAACGGCATGTCTACGACGGGCGAGCTTGTCACCAGACTACGGAAGGCTGATTCGTGTGCCCACGAGTTTTTCGCCAACGCCTTCCGCCCGATCATCGAGCAGATTCTCAACCGGCCCGGCGACCTGGAGGAAATCGAGGGTAGGAATCGCAGGACGCGACATGCACGGAACGCAGCACAACATTAACTTAGCCCCCGGTCGGCGTGCAGGATGCGCGCTGGTCGGGGGCGTTTTCGTAGAGCAACGACATGACAACTAAAATCACATTTTCATTCTTCCCCGACACCATACGCACCGACGAAATGCTTCCGGGTTCGTACGCCACGGGCAACGACGGGGAGCTAATTTATCGCGCACCTGGCGGCGGAGTGGTCTTCCACAATCTGAGCACGGGCGATGCGTGCAGTCACCCTGACGTATTCGCCGCCCATGAACCCATCGTACCCTCGTCGGTCCGCCCGCTCGGTATTGGCGAGTCATTCACAATTACGCGAACGGAGTAGCGATATGAACACTCCCACCCCCAACGAAATCCACGCGGCCGTCGACCGGCTCAACCAGTCCACGGTCGGGCGAACGGCCATGAACTTCGTGCCCCCGTTCATCGACCACGGCGCTACTAAGCTGGACGAGACCCAGCAGGCCGACGTGGTAACGCTGATGCACGGCATGTGGGGCGAACTTCCGACGCTGACCCGGCACGCGATACGCGAGGCGCTGGTTGAGCGGGCGCGAAGGTAACCACCCAACACTCACGGAGGAATTATGTTAGTCCTATCGCGTAAATGCAACGAGCGAGTCCGGATCGGCAACGACATCATAATCACGCTTGTCGAAATCCGGGGCGACCAGGTCCGGCTTGGCTTCGACGCACCGGACAGCGTGTCGGTGCATCGCGAGCAAGTTTATCTACAAATGCAAGCACGCGGCGACGTGCATTCATTGGCGGAGGACACATGACCACCGCCCACCTACCCGCCTGGCTGCGACTCCTGCTAGCCCTGATCGGCGTGGCAATCGGCTGCGCGTTTCTGTGGGCGTGGATGGAGGGGATGATATGAAAACGGAAAGACCGGCCGATGAGCTTAACTTTCGTGAGTTGCTCGAACGACTGCGAAAAACGCTGGACGAACAGGACCGCGAAATCAAGAGGAAGCCCAGCCTTCAACAAGGCGCAGCTAGCTCGTGGCGGCCAACCGATGTAACTGCCGCCAACTTCAAAAGGGAGGAAAGCGAAATATGAAAACGATGGCGCTGCAAGCGGCCCTTAACACATTGCCTTGCCCGGATGGGATACCAGCCAAACTGTACGGCTGGGCATGGGGCCTGTTGCATGGTTACGACGCAGCGTATGCCCAGCAGCAGTTTACAGTTCTTTCCGTTGAAGATGAGTTTTGTGTGCCTGTCTATAACTTCAGCGGCAAGAAACTGTCACGAAGCAGAACATGGCAACTGGCTGGCAAAAAAGATGTTCAAGTCGAGGACGACCGAAGGCAAGTATTTGTGATGGATCACAAAACGTCCAGCGAAGACATTGGCCCCGAGTCAAGCTACTGGCAACAATTGGCGGTGGAGGGTCAAGCTAATCTCTACGCTCTTGCCTCGCACCTGGAGGGTGTGGTTGTGGCTGGTGCTATTTGGGATGTGCTTCGCAAGCCAGGCATCAAGCCCCGGACAGTCACCGAAAAGGAGCGAGCCGTTATTGCTTCAGTGCCGCATGAGTATTTTGGGTTTACTGTTTCCACGGCGACCGTAGAGCAGGTCATAAATATTGGTAAGGGGATGAAAGAAACGGCAGAGCTATTCGGCTACCGTGTAGCTCGCGAATGTCTTGATAATCCCGAACGATATTTTGCACGTCGGCAAGTGCCGAAGCTGCAACAAGACTTGCTGGAGTTTGCTGGCGAACTGTGGGATGTGTCGCAAGAAATGCAGCAGGCACGGTCTACCGGGAAACATTTTCGGAATAGCGGGGCGTGTCGAATGTACGGCCGCGCGTGTACCTACCTGGGGCTATGCTCGGGATACGACAATCCCGACTCGAACAACTGGCAAAAACGGAAATGCGTTCACTCTGAGTTGAACACACTCGACGGCGACGGCCGGTCGGTGTTGTCTCATAGTCGAGTTCGTTGTTTTCAGACATGCCGACGAAAGCATTACTACCGCTACGAATTGGGAATTGAGCGGGCGGGCGAAGAGGAAGCAGAAGCGCTGTATTTCGGAACCATGATCCACACTTCGTTGGAAAAATGGTGGAACTTTCACAAACTGGAGAACTAATGGCTACAGCAGCGAAGGCGGGGCCTAGTGCCGCCGCTAAAAAGATGTTTGAGATTGCGACTACCGGGCGGAAGCTACCCGGCCGGTACGTTATCTATGGATGCGAGAAGGTAGGCAAAACCAGCCTGGCGGCGTTTTTGCCTAACCCAATATTCCTTCAGATGAAAGGCGAAACTGGCCTAGAGACATTACTCGATGCGGGCCAGCTACCTCCTACGGCTCACCTGCCTGGCGAGGTGGAATCGTGGTCAGACCTACTGGCCGCCATCGACTTCCTACGCGGCTCGGAACACGATTACAAGACGCTGATAATCGACGGCATTGACAGTGCCCAAACGCTTTGTTTCGAGCATGTTCGGACGCTCGCATTTGACGGCGATGAAAGCAAATTCATGGCGTACCACAAAGGCTACGCGATGAGCCCGAACACCTGGAAGGAATTGCTGGTCGCAATAGATCGTCTGCGAACAGAACAGAAGATGGCCGTAGTGTTCGTACTCCACGCCAGAATCAACCAAAAGAAAAACCCCGCCGGCGAAGACTGGACATGCTACGCACCAAATCTCCACGAACGTATTTGGGAGCCAACCGCCGCATGGGCTGACGCCATCTTGTTTATTGATTTCGTCACCATCGTGAAGGATGGCAAGGGCACTGACCTCAAGGCACGAGTCATTTACACCGAACACGACGCCACCCACATAGCTGGCAACCGCTACGGCCTGCATGGCGAAATTGAGTGCGGCGAGTCCGGACAAGAAGCTTGTAAGAACCTAGCGGCTGCGCTGAAGGCAGCCCGTAACACCAACAAGAAAGAAGAGTAACATGACTGCACAATACCAACCAGGCGAATACTGGGGTGAGGTCGTCGACCACGGGTTAACCGAATCCAAGACGAAGAAAACCCCTCAAGTCTTCGTGCGGTTCTTGGTGCTTGGCAAAGTGAGCGCCGCTAATCCCGACCAGTACGACGCGACAGATACGCAATACGAGCGTACCGCCTATCGGGCCATCACAGAAAACACGGTCGAGTACGTCGTGGACGACATGAAGCGGCTGGGGTTTGCTGGCGTGATATTCGACGAGTTTCGCGCTGATGGCCCTGGCAGCTTCGACATTCGTGGTCAGCAATTTAAGTTCTTTTGCAAACACGAAATGTACGAAGGGTCCGCACGGGAGCAGTGGAGTATTGCCCGCGAGCGCAACACAACTCCCGTGGCTGACGATGCCCTCAAGCGGCTTCAGGCGACGTTTGGCAAGCACCTCAAGCCGCTTGCCAAAGCAGCTAGCCCGCCGCAGAAACCGTCTCAAGTGGATGCGGCAAACGCTGCCCTTGACAAAGCTGCTGCCTCGCCGGATGAGGCTCCGTTCTAGGCCGTTCAGAAAATCGCGAAGAACTGGGCCTGCACACCAAAGCACTCAAGGGAGAATGAGATGCCTACCACCGAGTACAGCCACGACGACGGCCAGGTGACGCTGACATTCACCGTGACGTATTCGGTAGACGAGCGCGGCCAGCTTGACGCTATCGACAACGTGCGGCTAGCGGGCGTGGCTTTGGTTGCCGGCGGCCACTGGTATCCAGTGTTTTGCGGTAACATCCCATCCATGTTTTCCTCGCACTGGGAGGATCACGTAGAAAGCAAATACGACAGAGAAATCGCAGAGCGTGTAGAGCGGGACATTGAGGAGGCGAGGCAAGCCGACGCGGAACGCAGGACCGAACAATTAACCGAAAGGAGCCATGAAGAATGAATGTAAACCTAAGCCCCACAGACGCAACTATTCACCTAACTAAGCCGGAGGCAACGGTATTGACGCGCGCCCACGAAGTCGCGGAGAAATTAGAATCACTGACGTCCAACATCGACCACACCCAGTGCCGGGCCGTAGCGTCGGCCGCTGGCAGCTAGCGTGAGTTCCTGAGTGAGCTTACCCGTTTACTGACGCCCGACGCGACCGACGGCCATGCAGCCGTTGAGGATAAAGTCGCGAAAGCGACCTAAACACGAAAGCGAGGACGACGATGCGAGACTTGACAGGATGGCCAAAGTACAAGTGCCACAAGGTGGTCAGCGTAGTGAAGATTGCGAACATCCAACGCGATGCTGATGTGGCGAGAGAAGAAAACCGCGAGACCGACGGCAGCGCGGATATTTTACCAGCGGACCGAGGGTTGGTTCCGTTCAGCGTAGACCACGACTTTATGCGAAAGCACAAGCCCGAGGTGGGAGGGTACTTTGTAGTCTACGCAGACGGGTACGAATCCTACTCCCCGGCGGAAGCGTTCGAGGCGGGG